>JAESFZ010000012.1_pt1 | contig 223354 bp, 232 predicted proteins | sample 9269561 | NCBI WGS metagenome assembly JAESFZ01 (sample SAMN14515552, study PRJNA621657) | algae metagenome | isolation source: Tildeniella nuda ZEHNDER 1965/U140 and co-occurring heterotrophs from wet... | place: Switzerland: Stansstaad, Zurih | collected 1965-01-01 | reverse complement strand
CTTGGGCAGGCCGCCGATGCCGAGCGCGATATCGAGCGACAGCGAGCCCGTCGAGATGACTTCCGCCTGAACGGCCTCACGGCTGCCCAGCTTCATGATCGAGCCCTTGCCGAAGGCGCGCTCGATCTGACCCAGGGCGGCTTCCAACGCCTTGTTCTTATCCATGTTGTCCTTAGTGTCCTTCTCGGCGCCGTCCCGGGAGGCGGCGCGCAACGCGGTGGCCGAAGACATGTACTCTCTCCTTATGGCAGGCCGGGTGCGCGGGCGAAATCCCCACGGGACCGGCTTGGTTGACCATTGTCGAAGTAACGGCGCCTGAAATACGGCCCGGACAGGGGCCTTGTTTTGTTCCCTTACTGCTTCCGGCGCAAAACCCTTTGGTTCCGCGCCGTGAATCGAACTGTACCAGACTTGTTCTCATCCGCAAGCGAAAAGTGAACATCGGGGAACGGCGCGTCTGTGGATAGGTCGAAAGCCACCCTGCCCGGCCGCCTTGGCGAGCGCGGCGAACGGCGAAAATGATGGCGACTCGGCAGCACCTAACGCCCCGCCGGAAGGCGCCGCCGATAGGCTTCGAGCATGTCTTGCGTCACGTCTTGGTCGAAGCATAGCGGCCGCGCCCCGCCCGGCTTCGCATAGGCGCTGTTGGTCCCACAGCGGCGGCCGTTGCGCATCGTGTCGTAGGGGCACGGACACGCCCCGCGATAGCTCGCGCGAGAGTCGGCGATGATGCGCTGCTTGAGTGCCGCGTCGTCCGCGCGTTGTGCGGTCGCCGGTCCGGCCATTAACGCCAAACCGGCGAGCGTCAGAGCGATCAGCTTGTGTGGCATTCGCGGCAACACCAATAGCAACCGTTCGATTGCGTATAGGTCTTCTTCGCTTCCCTCACCGCGCTTTGGCAGTTGTCATGTTCGCCGAGATCCTTCTTGTTCGACGGCATATGGGCGCAGCCCGACTTGTGGACCTCGTGATCGCCGTTGGACTGTGCGTTGTTGTTCACATAGTAGCGCGCCATCGCTCCCCTCCCGCATTGTGACGCGGAAAAGTTGCGGGCGGCGAAACGATGAGTCAACCGATTATAGAATAATTCCGAAATTTCGCTACGACCGTAGGAAAGCGGCGGTATCGGCGGAAATCAGCTCGCCGCCGGACGCTGGGGTGCGGGGCCCGACAGGCGCTGACGATAGCCCTGCATGAAGCTTTCGAACGGCGCCAGCGAGGAAACGCGCGCCGCGATCGACGCGATATCCGGCGTGGCCCCGGCCTTGTCGGCGGTCAGCACGCGGAAGACTTCGGCATAGGGCGAACGGCTCATCGGCGCACCGAAGCGTTCGCGCAAACGCGCCGTGCCGGCATCGTCCCCCGCCAAGGCCAGCGCCACGGCGAGATGCAAGGCTTGGCGCGCGCGATTGTCGGGCAACTGCGCATTGCCCGACGGCGGATCGCCGACCAGACGATCGAAGGCTTGCGCGGCGGCGGGCCAGGCGCGCGTGCGCATCGCGATTTCGGCGCGCAGCAGATCGGCGTCGGCACCGGTGTCGCCGTTCATGCGCGCGAGCGCTTCGTCCGGCCGGCCGAGATCGGCGAGGGCGCGTGCGGCAAGGCGCGCGCGTTCGCGCTGCAATTCGGGCGATTGCGCGGGCTCGGACGCGTCGATCGCCTCGAGCGCTTGTTGCGGCTTGCGGTCGAGCAAGCGGATCGCGGCCAGACGCGTGCCGACTTGCGCGCGCATTTCGCCGGTCACGCGATTGCGGACCTGATAGTCGAGCAGCGCGCCGGCGCGGTCGAGCAGATCGACGGAAACGAGACGCTCGGCGAGCTTGCGCACCATCTCGTCGCCCTCGGGCCCTTGCGGCACGAGATCGCGATAATCCTCAAACAACCCGATCGCGGCGACGGGGGTCAGCTTGTCGGCCCCGCCTTCCAGGAACAGTTTCTTGAACTCGGCCGAGATGTCGCCGGGCAATTGATCGCGCCCGCGCGCCTCGGGGAAGCGCTGGGCCGCATCGCGCAGCGTGGCCGTGCCGCCGCGGAAATCGCCGGCGGCGAGTTGCGCACGGCCCAAACGGCGCTGGATGTCGAATTCCAAGTCGTCGCCGCGCCACGCGAAGCGCAGACGCTCCAGCGACGCGACCGTTTCTTCGGGCGACATCTCGCCCTTGCGCGACTGGACTTCGATACGCGCGAGTTCGGCCTGGACGCGCGCCTTGGTGACGGTGCCGAAATCGAGCTCCTTCCACGCGGCCAGCGCGGCGCGTTCGTCGCCGCGCTCCAGCGCGATACGGCCTTTGAGATAATCGGCGCGCGCCTTGTCGCCGACCGACGGCTGATTGGCGAGCACGCGATCGAGACGGCGCTCGGCGGGATCGAATTCGCCCGCGACGATGCGCGCCTCGGTCATCGCCAAGCCCAGCTTGTTGGCGAAGAAGCGCGGGAAGCGTTCGGACACGTCGGCCGCGCGATCGAACTGCATGATCGCGGCTTGCGGATCGTTCTGCGCCATGGCGAGCGTGCCGCGCCACAACGCGCCCTCGGCCTCGGTATCGAGGCTCGAATGGTTGAGCCAGCGCGCGGCTTCGTCGAGATTGCCGGAGAACAATTCGCCGATACCGCGCATCAAGCGGATCTGCGGGCCGTCGAGCAATTGCGGGCGTTCCTCGCCGATCAAACGCAATTCGGCATTGGCTTCCTGGAACAGCGCGTTGGCGAACAGGAAACGCGCGAGCTCCAAACGGGCGGCGTTGCGCGGATCGCCTTCGCGCGAATTGGCGACGGCGCGCTGCAACTGCGCGCGATCCTCGTTGAACTTCCCGGGCGTGCGCGCCCAGGCCGCGTAGTCGATCAAGGCGGCGTTGCGCAGCTGCGCCGCCCCCGGCATGCCCGGCGCGGTCGGCGCGGTCACAAACAACCCGCGCGTCGAAGCGACTTCGACACCCGTGCCCAGCGGGCGCACCGACACGCTGTCGTCGTCGGGGCGCACCACGGCACCTTGGGCGCTCGCCAAAATCTGGAACTGCGCGAAGCGGCGCATCTCGGCAAGGCCCACGCCCGCCACCGCCGTCGGCACGATCGCGAGCTCGTCGCCGATTTCCGGATCGCGCAAGCGCAGCACGTTCGACGCCCCCGGCAATTCGATCGCCACGCGCGCATCGGCGGGCTGATCGGGATTGCGGATGACGATCGACAGCGGCGTTTCGGGCTTGCGCGGCAAACGGCCAAGTTCGACGACCCACGCCGTGCCGTCGCGGCGCACCAGCGCGTTGGCGCCGCCGCGCGGCGTCATGCGCAGCACCGTGCCGTCGCTTTGCAATTGATCGACGTCGCCGACCAGATCGCGCGTCTCGGCGTCCGCGCGCAACGGGGTAAGATCGATCGCCGTGCGCTTGTCGAAGGCGATCCACAAATGCGTGCCGCGCCCGAACACGGCGGCCCCGACGGGTTCGCCGAAATTGAATCGCAGGACGGAGAAATTCTCCTCCCGCTGCACTTCCACGCCCACGCGGCCCGATAGGCTGCCCGCGGGTACGGACGGCTGGTTGAGGCCCAAGGCCTGCGCTTGCTGAGCCAATGCCGGGAAATCCGGCACGGTGTTGCGAGGGCCCCCGGTCAATGGCGCGCCCGGCGTGATCGGTGACGCAGACCCCTGCCCCGCCTGCGGTGCGGGCGTTTGCCCGGCCGGTTGTGCGGCTTGCTGGGGCACCTGCATTTGCTGGCCGGTCGGCCGATCGGCGGCGACCGAACCGTCGCGCACGAGATCGAGCACCAAACGCGGACCCGCGCGCAGATGGCGCAAGCCGACATTCTCGTTCATCGCCAGCGTCAGCGTCGTGCGATCGCCCTCGCGCGCCACGCGCGCCGACGACACCGAGTTGCGCATCGATTGCTGCAAGCGGTTGGTGTCGATCCCGACGGGTGCGCCGAACGTGATCGTCGCGTTGCGGCCCTGCTGTTCGACGCGGAAATCGACGTCTTCCGGCCAATCGACGATCGCGCGATCGAAACCGTCTTGCTGGCTATAGCGGATATTCAGCGTCCGCGCGGGCGTGCCGTTCGTCGCGGCGGGTGCCGGCGGCGGGGCGACTTGTGCTGCCGGTGCGACCACCGGCGGCGCCGATGCGGCGGGGGCCGCTTGCGGCGTGGGTGCAGGCGCCAAGGGCACGACGGGTGTCGCGGGGGCGGTCGCCCAGGGAACGTTGGGCGATGCCTGCGGCGCGGCCTGGGCGGGCGTGACTTCCGGTGCGGGCGATGGCGGCGGCGACGCGGGGAAGCTCTGCCACGGCCGGGTTTGGGCCTGGGTGCGCGAAATCGGGCCCTCGAACGCCAAAACCCCGGTCAGCGCGATCGCTGCCAGGGTCGCCGTCGAAACCTGAATCCGCTTGCTAAAGCCCATTTAAATCGCCAGCCCGGGTCGTTGCGACTCGAGAGCCAGAGTGTACCTTAAATCCGAGTCGGGGTCGCCTAACTAATTGAGATTCAAACGAACAGAAAACATATCCACAAGGCGAAATCAGCCTTCGCCGAACAATGCGTCGATCGCAGCCTGGTCGTGGGCCACGCCCGCCATCTGCGGGCCGTTGAGCAGCGCCGCCTCCCCCGTTTTGGCGGGGGCGGCCGACGGGGCGGCTTTCGCGTCCAGCGCGATGCCGAACGCCTCCATCAAGCCCAGCACGGTCTTGTCGACGTCCTTCAAAACGCCGACGACCTTGGCGATGCGCTGGCCGGTAATGTCTTGGAAATTGCAGGCTTCGTAGATACGCGTGACATTGTTGCGGATCGCATCGCCTTGCGCGGCGGCCAATTCGCCCGCGATCGTCTCGATCCCTTCGACCGCATCCAAAATCGAATGCGTCGCATCCTCCGTCGCGGCGACGACCGCACTCAGCTCGTCGGTCGCTCCCGGCAGATCGCGCAGCCGCATATCGTTGGCTTGCAACGCCGCCAGATCGCGGCGCGCCTCTTCCATGATGCGCGCGAGCGTCGCGATACCGTCGCGCAAGCCCTGATCGAGGGCCGGCGGGGATGCGATTTTCTTCGCGGGTGCTTTTTTTAAAGTCGGGGCGGAAATTTTGCGGGCGCGTTTCGGGGGCGATTTGGGCTTGGGCTTGTTCTTCGCTTTCGCGCGCGGCGCTGCCTTCGCCATGTTTCGCCCCTCGCCGATCGGATTTAGAAGTCGCCCAAAACCGTGGCGATCTTGCCCTTGAGAACGGCCGCGTTGAACGGCTTGACGATATAGTTGTTCACGCCCGCCTGCTTGGCGGCGATCACGTTCTCGGTCTTCGATTCCGCGGTGACCATGATGAACGGCACGCCCTTCAGGCGCGCATCGGCGCGCACGGCCTGGAGCAGCTGCAATCCGGTCATCGGTTGCATGTTCCAGTCCGAAATGATCAGGCCGTAGTCCTTTTGCTGCGCCTTGGCGAGCGCTTCGGACCCATCGCTGGCTTCGTCGACATTCGTGAACCCGATCTGGTTGAGCAGGTTCTTCACGATCCGCAGCATCGTCTTGTAGTCGTCGACGATGAGCACATTCATTTTAAGATCGACAGCCATAATCCCCATCTCCTGCGGCATTCCGCCACGGCCGGCACGGTTCCAACGCGCGCGCAACGCTGCTCCCGTTACTGCTGAAGAGCCCGGCGCGCGTCAACAAGTAACTGGAAGCTGCTTACGGGAAGATTAAGACGGATATTTTTTTCGGATCAGCCTTGGCGCGGGGCCGGTATGCGGCTGGGGGCGGCCTCCGGTTGGCGGCGGCGGGCGAGTTCCGTCGTCACCTGCTGGGCGCGGATCGGGTTCATCTGGGCCAGGATCGGGGCGGCGCGGCGCTCGTTCATCGCCTCGACGATTTCCAGCAGGACGGGCAATTCCATCTGCTCGAAGATGCGCGCGGCTTCGGCCGGTTTCATGTTCTGGAACATGCGCACCAGCGACATGCGACGCGCCTGCTCGGTCTCGTCGTAGCTCTTGATCGCGGTATCGATCTTGGCTTGCAGCCCTTTCAATTCCTCGATCTGCTGCTGGACGCGCTTCTCGGCGGCCTGGAGCAGCGCTTCGCGCTGATCGACTTCGGCCTGACGCTTGTCGAGCTCCTCGCGCCGGCGCACGAGATCGCCGAGCGCTTCGAGCTCGCCGGGGCTGAACGCGCGATCGGGATCGGCGGCGGCGGCGGGGGCAGCGGCGGGTTCCGCCGCCGGTGCGGGTGCTTGTTGCGCCGGGGCCGGCGCCTGGGCGAGTTGCTGCACGGGGCGCGGTGCGGGCGCCGGGGCGGCGGCGGCGGGTGCGGCGGCGCGCGGCTGGGCGGCCGGCGGATTATTCTGCGCGACGGCGGTGCCGAGCGTGCCGATCCGGATCGCGAGCATCAAAAACGCCACCGCGACCAGAACGGGCAGCAGACGGATCTTATTGAGCGCGTTCATCAGCGTGCGCCTGCGCGCGTGGCGGGCGGCGCACCCCGGCGGCGTTCGGCGATCGCCTTCAGCAATTCCTGTTCGGCCGTGCTGCGCGGGGCGGCCGGACGATCATTGGCCGGACGCTCGTTCCCTTCCCGCTCGGCGAAGCGGATCGCGTCGCGCAGCAGACGGTCTTCCTCGTCCGACACCGGTGCGGGCGGCGCTTCGCGTTCGTAACGGTCTTCGCGGGCCGGCCGTTCGTCGCGGGCGTAACGTTCTTCGCGCTCGTAGCGTTCCGCGCGCTCGGCGCGGCGCGATACCTGCGGCCGCTCGCGTTCACGCTCGCGCTCGCGCACGTTTTCGGCCGCGCGATCGGCGACCGGCTCGGCGCGCGCCACGATGTATTCGAGATCGTCTTTGAGCGAGATCGCCTTGCGCGTCTGATCTTCAAGCAGCCGGCCCGCCGCCTCGCCCGCGTTTTTGAGATCGGCGACCGCGGCTTCCGCGCGCTTGGCCGCTTCGTTGAATTCCTTGATCGTGCGATCGAGTTCCGCCTTGCCGTCGCGCCACGTGCCCAGGCGCTTGTGCAGGCGCCAAGCATAGACGATCACCGCCGCGAGCAGGACCGCCAGGACGAGATTGAGGGCGACATCGAGACCCATCACGATTCCTCGTACTTGTTGATCTTCCGGTCGATCATGACCGCGACGTTCTGGCCGCGCCGGCCCATGCGCCCTTTGAACAGGCGTTCGGGACCGCACAGCACTTCGATTTCGCTTTCCGGCGTGGCGTTGAGCATCAATCGCGTGCCGACCTTGAAGTCGAGCACGTCCTGAAGCGTCATAACCTGTTCGTCGAGCACGGCGTTGATATCGACTTCCGTCGACCACAATTCGGTGGCCAAGTGGCCTTCCCAAATCGAGTCACGGCCGAATTTTTCGCCCATGAACTGCTGCAGCAGCATTTCGCGGACGGGTTCGAGGGTCGCGTAAGGCAGCAGCAATTCCAGGCGCCCGCCGCGATCTTCCATGTCGATACGCAGCTTGGCGATGATCGCGGCGTTGGCCGGGCGCGCGATGGTCGCGAAGCGCGGATTGGTTTCCAAGCGCTCGAAGCGGAAATTGACCTTGCTGATCGGATCGAACGACGCCGACAAATCGCCGAGCACGACGGCGACGAGGCGTTCGACGAGGTTGCGTTCGATCGTGGTGTAGGGACGGCCTTCGATGCGCATCGCGGCCGTACCGCGCCGGCCGCCGAGCAGCACGTCGACGATCGAATAGATGAGTGCCGAGTCGACCGTCAGCAGGCCGAAATTGTCCCACTGCTCCGCCTTGAACACCGCGAGCATCGCGGGCAGCGGGATCGAGTTCACGTAGTCGCCGAAACGCGTCGAGGTGATCACGTCGAGCGAGACTTCGACGTTGTCCGACGTGAAGTTACGCAAGCTGGTCGTCAGCATTCGAACCAGACGGTCGAACACGATTTCGAGCATCGGCAGGCGTTCGTACGAGACGAGCGCGCTGTTGATGATCGCCTGCATGCCCGAGGTGCCGTCGCCCCCGGCCCCGCCGGCATCGAAGCCGAGCAGGGAGTCGATTTCGTCCTGGTTCAGAACGCGCGCGGTCGCGTCGCCGCCGCCACCGCCTGCGTCGCCGCCGCCGGAGTCCATGGCCGCCCATTCGGCGGCCATCTTCTCTTCTTCGGACATGTTGTTCGGATCGGACATGGCGGGGCCTCTATTGGACCAGCATTTCGCGGAACAGGATGTCGTTGACGCGGGCGGGTGCGGCGGCGAGCTGAACGCGGGTCAACAGCTCTTCGCGCAGTTTGAGAAAGCCGGACGAGCCGCGCAGATCTTCGGGGCGCAGCTCGCGTAAATAGACTTGGAAATTGTCGACGATGCGCGGCAGGTTCGCTTCGAACTGGGCCGCGTCCTCGACCGAGCGCAACTCGACCGACATCGTCAGCTTCAGGAACGACGTGCGCCGCCCGGCCCCGGCGTTCAAATTCACCAGCAGGTCGGGCATGTTGAAATAGACCGATTTGACCGGGCCCGCGGGCTCGGCCGGCTTGGGCGGGCCTTCCTCGGCATGGGCCTGCTGTTCCTCGTGCTTCGAGCCCGAGAAGAACAGGAAGAACACCCCGGCGCCGATCCCCAGCAAAAGAACAAGCGCCCCCGCGGCAACGATGATCAACATCTTGCCCGACAGGAACTTCTTCTTGGGCGCTTCCCCGCCTTCTGGCGAGGCGCCGTCAGCGCCCTCGGTGGGTGGATCGTCCGCCATCGAATCTTTACGTTCCGAACCGTTAATCGCCCGACGAATCTCGGGCAGATTTATCTAAACTCCCACATAAATGTGCCAAACCCTGGTTAACAACCCGTTATCGCCGCCCAGATTCCGGCTTAATTCCGTCTGGCAACCCGTTCCGACTCAAAAACGAATCAGGATCAAGGGGTTACTGGACCAATATCTCGCGGAACAGCACATCCTGGACCCGCGCGGGCCTTGCCGCCGCTTGAACCCGGCGCAACATTTCCTCGCGCAGGCGAGTCAGCCCCGCCGAACCGCGTAAATCTTCGGGCCGCAGCTCGCGCAGATAGGTCACGAACGTATCGACGATGCGCGGCATCGCGTCCTCGAATTCCGGTACGTCGGCTTCGACCACTTCCAGCGACGCGGTCAGCTTGATGAAATTGCCGCGCCCGCGCTGGGCGAGGCTCAGATTCACCAGCAAATCCGGCAGGTCGTAGATGATCGTCGGCGGCGGGGGTGGCGGGGGCGCATCGGCTTGCTCGGCCGCATGCTCCTCCTTGCCGCCGAAAAAGCCGAGGAACCACGCGGCACCGCCGCCGATGGTCAGCAGCAGTACCGGCACCAAAATGATCAAAAGCTTCTTGCCCGAGAATTTCTTCTTTCCGCCTTCGCCATCGGCGGGGGCGTCGGGTGCTGCGGCGTCGGCCATGGGGCAAGTCTACCCAATTTATCTAAACTTGGCACGATTATGCCGCACGAGGCGTTAACGCCCCATGAAGACAGGCGCTAAACTCCCACCGCCCTTCGCTCCAAGGAGTCCGAACATGGATCGCCGCACCGTCTTGTCCGCCGGCCTCGCCGGCGTCGCTTCCATCCCCGCTTTGGCCGCCCCCGCCCTCGCGCAGACCGCGCCGATCCGCCTGCGCATGACCACGATCGTGCCCGAAGGCACGTATCTGTTCACCGCCTTCACCAAGCGCTTCGTCGATTACGTGCGCCTGTTGACCGATGGCCGCGTGGAGATTCAGGCGTTCCCGGCGGGCGTGCTCGCCCCGCCTTTCGACGTCTATCGCGCGGTCGAAGATGGGCGCGCCGATATGGGCCATGCCCCGCCCGCGCTCATCTATCAACGCGACGCGACGATGGCGCTGGTCACGTCCTTCCCCGGCGGGCTTGGCATCGAAGCGACGATGCATTGGCTTTACGAGGAAGGCGGGCTGAAGCTGCTGACCGATCATCATCGCAATCGCTTGAAACTGCAGCCGATCGTCGCCGGCATGGCGACGACCGAGATCTTCGCGCATTCGTGGAAGCCGATCCGCAATGCCGCCGATATGCGCGGCCTCAAATTCCGCACGCTCGGCGTTTGGGCCGATGTGATGCGCGAATTCGGCGCCGAGCCGGTGGCGACACCGACGGCCGACGTGGCGACGGCGCTGGAGCGGCGCGTGATCGATGCCGCGAAAATGGCGGGCCCGGCCGATAACCTTCAGATGGGCCTCAACCGCATCGCGCCATACATCATCGTGCCCGGCGCGCATTTGCCCGGCGGCTATTTCACCGCCTTCATGCGCGGCGAGCGCTGGGACCAAATCCCCGCCCCGTTGCAGGAACGCATTCTGCTGGCGGGCCGCCTGACGAGCTACGATTCCTATCTCGAGAAAGGCCGCCTCGATATCGACGCGATGGCCGAGTTCCGTAAAGGCCGCGCCGAGATCGTCACACTCGATCCCGCTTTCATCGCGCAGATCAAAACAGCCGCGCGCGAATGGGCGCGCAAGGCCGTGGCGGCAGCGAGCGCGCAAGGCAATCCCTGGCCCGAGCGCGTGATGAACTCGACCTTCGCCTTCCAAGACAAGTGGGAGGCGAATGCGATCTATCGGCTCTAAGCTCTCCGACGCCGGGCTTATCGTCGCGATGGCGGCGGGCGCATTGGCGCTCGGCCTGATGCTGCTCGAAGTGCTGCTGCGCTACGTGTTCGCATCGCCCACGGTGTGGACGCCCGAAATGGTCGGCATCGCCAACGGTGCCGCCTTCGTATTCGGTGCTGGGCCCGCCTTGCGCGGCGGCGCGCATGTGTCGGTGGACGCGGTGTCGCGTTTCATGCCCGCGCGCTTGCGCGACGCGATCTTGGCCGCGTTCTTCATCGCGCTCGCCTTGCCCGTGCTGCTGTGGATCGCGCAAGCCGGGTTCGAGCGCGCGCTCAACGCCTATCTCCATGCCGAGGTGAACGACGTCAGCCCGTGGCGGCGCCAGATCTGGCCGCATTACGCGCTGCTGACCTTGGGCGTCGTCGGCTTGGCGCTCGACGTGCTGCTCGCCGGGCTTCGCCACGCCAAGGCGCTGCGCGCATGATCGGCGATCTCGCGGTTTGGATGTTCCCGGCCCTGTTCGGGCTGATGTTCCTGGGCGTGCCCGTGGGGCTCGGCCTGATCGTGATTTCGGCCGCGTTCGGCTACGCGTTTTTCGGCGAGGCCCTCGGCCGCCAGATGTTCGGGCGCTTGATCGAGGTGTCGTCGAATTTCGCCTTCACCGCGATTCCGGCTTTCGTGTTCATGGGCAATATTCTGGAGAAGTCCGGGATCGCCGAAAGCCTGTTCGCCGCGATGCGCCTGTGGCTTGGCCGCCTGCCCGGCGGCATGGCGCTGGCGACGATCGCGATGGCGGCGATCTTCTCCGCCGCCACGGGCATCATTGGTGCCGTCGAAGTGACGATCGGCCTGATGGCGATCCCCGCGATGATGGCGGCACGCTACGACAAAAGGCTCATCGCCGGAACGATCTGTGCTGGCGGTTCGCTCGGCACGATCATTCCGCCGTCGCTGACCGCCGTGATCTACGGCCTTGTCGCGCAAGTGCCGATCTCCGACCTGCTCGCCGGAATTCTCATTCCCGGCGCGCTGATGACGGCGCTGTTCATGGGCTGGATCGTGCTGCGCTGCCTGATCGACCCGAACGCCGGCCCGCCGGTCGCGGATTCCGGCGTGACGCTGGCCGAGAAACTGCGCGTGACGGCGACGGCGCTGCTGCCCACGCTTGCCCTCGTCGCGTGCGTGCTGGGCGCGATCTTCATGGGCATCGCCTCGCCGACCGAAGCGGCCGCGACCGGGGCCGCCGGCGCGCTTGCGCTGGCCGCGTTTCACGGCCGCTTCTCGATCGCCATGGTGATCGACGCCGGGCGGCGCACGATCGTCATCACCGCGATGCTGATGACGATCGTCTATGGCGGCACGCTGTTCTCCAGCATGTTCTACGTGCAAGGCGGCGGCGCGCTCGTGCGCGAGATGGCGGGCTTCGCGACCGCCAGCCCCGCATTGCTCGTTCCCCTTCTACTGGCCATCGTGTTCGTGATGGGCTTCGTGCTGGAATGGGTGACGATCGTACTGCTCGCCGTGCCCGTGTTCGCGCCCTTGCTGAAAGCGGCGGGCGTCGATCCCTTATGGTTCGGCGTGGCGATGCTCGTCTGCATCCAAACGAGTTACCTGACGCCGCCGATGGCGCCCGCGATTTTCTTTTTGCAAAGCGTGGCGCCGCCCGAGATGACCTATGGCGATATCTGCCGGGGCGTCATCCCGTTCGTCGTCTGCCAAGTGCTGACGCTGATCGCCGTCGTCGCCTGGCCCTGGACCGCGACGTGGCTGCCCGCCCTTATGGGCGGGTTTTAGGCGGCCTTCGCCGGCGCTTTGGCGGCGAGCCACGCGATGGCGGCGAAGGCGACGACGATGAAGGGCAGCACGAATTCGTTGATCGTGTCCCAACCGAAAGCGTGCTGCAGGGCGCCGGCACTCGCGGCGGCCGCGGCGACGCAGCCGAACACGATGAAATCGTAGGCCGCCTGCATCTTCGCCTTTTCCGATGGGCGATAGGTTTCGGTCAGCAGCGTCGTGCCGCCGATATAAAGGAAGTTCCAGCCCACGCCGAGCAGGATCAAGCCGACATAGAAATGCGCGAAGCTGATCCCGGCGAGATTGACCCCGGCCGACGCCGCGAGCAGCGCCGCCCCCGCCATCATGGTGCGCATGATGCCGAAGCGCGCGACGATCGAGCCCGTGAAGAACGACGGAATGAACATCGCCAGCACATGCGCCTGGATCGTGGTCGCCGCATCCTCGAACGCATGACCGCAGGCGATCATGGCGAGCGGTGTGGCATTCATCACCAGCGACATGCCGCCATAGGCGACCAGCCCCGCGATCAGCGCGACGATCACTTTGGGCTGGGCGAGCAATTCGAGCATCGGCCGCGTCGCGCCATGGCGTTCGTCGCCCTTGGGGGCGGGAATGTCGATGAACTGCACGACGATCTGCGCCACGATCGCGACCAGGATCAGGGCGGCAAAGGACCCGGCAAAAGGCACGGGGTCGAGCAGATGATGCGTCGCCTTGGCGAGCTCGGGCCCGAAAATACCGGCGAGCACGCCGCCCGCGAGCACGTAGGAGATCGCCTTGCTTTTCCAAGCCCCCGTGGCGCCGTCGGCCGCCGCGAAACGGTAGAACAGGCCGAAGCCGTTATAGACGCCGTTGAACATGGCGCCCACGCAGAACAGCGGAAACGAGCCGAGCAATACCGCACCCACGCAGATCGCTTGCGCGACGATGCCGCACGCCGTGCCGATGGCAAAGCCGAAGCGCCGGCCCTTCAACTTCATCAGATACGACGCCGGGAACGTGGTGAGCATCGCCGCGAGCTGCATGAAGCCCATCGGCAGCGTCGCCAGCGCCTTGTTCTCCGCCAGCATATGGCCGACCAAAGCGGCTTCCGCGATCATCGTCGAGGTGCCGATCATCATCAGCGCCTGGGCGAAGGCCAGCAGCGTCACGTTCCGGCGCGAGCGCGCGGCCTCAACCATCGTCGTTTCGGATGTCATGCGGGATAAACTCAGTTCGCGGGAACTTTGCGTTCGAGGACGCGCTCGAACACCACGTCGGTCACGATATGCGAATCGCCCAGGATGCGCGTGGACGACGCCATCATGCGCTTCTTCGCGCGTTCCTGATCGAACGTGTTCCCCATCGACGCGACTTCGTTGAGGTCGAGGATGAACGCGTCCTGCAAGCGCGGCAGGTTGCTTTTGATTTTCTCTTCGTCGGCCGGCGTGGCGAGTTCCAGGCGCATCAGCAACGCGTAATGGCGCAGCACGCGGTCGCCTTGGATCGCCGCGACGATCACGCGCGGCAACACGAATTTGCCGGTCGTGGGCGCGTCGCCGTGCCCGTCGCCTTTCGCGTCCTCGGCATAGGCCGCGGGCGCGAACGCCAATGCGACGCAAAGGAACAGGAGTCGGGCGAGCCGGGTCATAAGCGCGATAATGACCCCGTGTTAGAAATGCGTAAAGCCCGCGCGTTTCTGTGTGAATTCGGCGCCGATCACGCGCACGGCACCACGCTTGCCCTTGGCGATCGTACCGATACAAGTCACGGCGACATTGGCCTTGCGGGAAGCTTGAACGATCTTCGCCGCGGCCGCTTTGGGCGCCGCGAACAGGATCTCGTAATCGTCGCCGCCGGTCAGCGCCCGAACGAGATCGCCATGCTTGCGCGCGCTGGCCGAGCGCGGCACGGCCTGCGCGTTGATCGTCGCCGCGACGCCGGACGCAGCACAGAGATGCCCAAGATCGGCGAGCAATCCGTCCGACACGTCGATCGAGGCATGCGCGATCCCGCGCAGCATCGGCCCGAAGGCAACGCGCGGGATCGGAACACGATAGCGGCGCTTGAGATAAGCGTCGGCCTTCCCCGCCCGTATCGCGTCGAGGCCGATCGCCGCATCGCCGATCGTGCCGGTCACCCAGAGATCGTCGCCGGGTTTGGCGCCGCTTCGCGGGATCATCTTGCCTTTCGGCGTTTCGCCGATCGCGGTGATCGACACGGAAAACGGCCCGGTCGTCGCGGTCGTGTCGCCGCCCAGCAGCGGCAGGCGATAGAATTCGCCGTCCGCCGCAAGCCCCTTGGCGAAGCCTTCGAGCCAGCGATCGGTGGTCGTCTTGGGCCGCGCGATGGTCAGGAAATAGCCGAGCGGGACGGCACCCTTCGCGGCGAGATCGGAGAGATTCCGGCGCAGCGCCTTTTGCGCGACCGTCGCCGGCGGCTCATCGCCCAGCGTGTGGATGCCGACGACAAGCTGATCGGCGGTGACGATCAGATCCTGGCCCGGCTTGGGCGTAAGAACCGCGACATCGTCGACGAGGTTCAACGCCGCGCGGGCACCGCGCGTCAACGGCCGGAACAACGCGGCGATGGTTTCGAATTCGCCGCGCCGTGCCATCGGGCGTCAGGCCATTTCGGAGGGACGACGCTCGCGCGCGATCCGGTCGAGCACACCGTTGAGGAAGCCCGCTTCCGCGCCCGCATCGAAGGCGTAGGCGAGTTCGACGTATTCGCCGATCGTGGTGCGGGCGGGAATATCCGCGCGCGCCAAAATCTCGAAAACGCCCGCGCGCAACGCGGCGCGCAACACCGGATCGATGCGTTGCAGCGTCCAGTTCTTGGCGAGGGCCGGCGAAATCAAACCGTCGATCTCGGGCTTGCGCGCCCAAGCGCCCTCGACGATCGATTTGAAGAATTCCGGATCGGCCGCCGCCCAATCGGGCCCGCCGAGACCGGGTTTCAAGCGATAGCGGCGGAACTCGTCGATCGTCGTGGCGGGATCTTCGCCGCGGAATTCGATCTGATAGAGCGCTTGCACCGCCGCGAGGCGCGAGGTCGTGCGGGCCCCTTTGCGCCCGCCGCCATGGCTTTCGTTCGACGCGTCGGTCATGGGGCGAGACGCAGACGGCGCTTGAACGCGGCCATCGCCAACGCGGCGTTGGCGGCGTCGCGGCCCTTGTTGCCCTTGTCGCGCTTGGCGCGCGCCCAGGCTTGTTCCTCGTTCTCGACCGTCAGGATGCCGTAGCCGATGGCAAGGCCGCGCCGCACGGCGAGGTCTTGCAAGCCCCGCGCGCTCTCGCCGCACACGTAATCATAATGCGTCGTCTCGCCGCGAATGACGGCCCCCAGCGCGACGAAGCCTTCATAGGGTTTCGGGCCGCCCGGTTGATGGGCGGCGAGATCGGCCATTGCGATGGCGCCGGGAATCTCGAAAGCGCCGGGTACGGCGACGCGCTCGGCAGTACCCCCGACCGCTTCGATCGCTTCGATGGCGCCTTGCGCCATTTCGTCGGCGAGGTCGGCGTAGAAGCGTGCCTCGACGATCAGGATGACGGGCTTTTCGCCCGGAAAATCGGCCTTCGACGGCGCCGTGAAATCCGCTTGAGCGAACATCAGATCGCCCGGTGGCCGACGATGTTGAGCCCGTAGCCTTCGAGCCCGACGACCGAACGGCGCGCGTTGGTCAGCAGAACCATGTCCTTCACTCCGAGATCGAGCAGGATTTGCGCGCCGATCCCGTAGTCGCGCAATTGCGGTCCCGCCTCGGGCGGCACCTGTTTGGAAATCGGGGCCGGATTGGCCTTGTCGCCGAAGCGCGCGCGCACGCGGTCGCTAAGGCTGGTGGCGCGCGGCTCGCGGATCAGCACCACGACCCCGCGCCCGCCTTGTGCGATCGACCGCATCGCGGCGTGGAGCTGCTCCGAACGCCCCGCCCCGCGATCGCCGAGCACGTCGTCGAGCACCGACAGCGCATGCATGCGCACCGGCACCGGCTCGCCGCCCGTCACGTCGCCCTTCACCAGCGCGATGTGTTCGGCATAGGAAGCGGTGTTGACGTAGACGTGCATTTTCCACGCGCCGCCGTATTCGCTGTCGAAATCGGTTTCGATCACGCGCTCGACGATACGGTCGTTCTTGCGGCGATAGGCGATCAGATCGGCGATCGTGCCGACGCGCAAGCCATGGAACTGGGCGAACTTCACCAGATCGGGCAGACGGGCCATCGTCCCGTCGTCGTTCATCACCTCGCAGATCACGCCGGCCGGGATCAAACCCGCCATGCGCGCGATATCCACGGCCGCTTCGGTATGGCCCGCGCGCACCAGCGTGCCGCCGTCGCGCGCCATCAACGGAAAGACATGGCCGGGCGAGCCGATATCGTCCTTACCCTTGGACGGATCGATCGCGACTTGCACGGTGCGTGCGCGATCGGCCGCCGAAATGCCGGTCGTAATACCTTCGCGCGCTTCGATCGACACGGTGAACGCGGTTTGATGGCGCGAGGCGTTGTCCGGGCTCATCGGCTTCAAGCCCAATTTCTCGCAACGCTCGCGCGTCATGGCGAGGCAAATGAGCCCGCGCCCGAACTTGGCCATGAAGTTGATCGCTTCGGGTGTCGCGAACTGCGCCGGGATCACGAGGTCGCCCTCGTTCTCGCGGCTTTCGTCGTCCACCAGGATGAACATGCGCCCGTTGCGCGCGTCCTCCACGATGTCCTCGATCGAGGAGAGGAAGGCGAGATCGACCTGGCCGGTGGCCAGGATTTCGCGCTGCTTGCCGGAGATCGGAGTGGACAAGATCGAACCTATTTCCCGAGGATGCGCGCAACATAGCGCGCGAGGGCGTCGACTTCCATGTTGACGAGGTCGCCGGGCACGAGATCGCCCAGCGTCGTCGCCGACCAGGTATGCGGAATGACGTTGATCGCGAAATGGCATCCGCCGCCTGCGATGTCCGTCACGTCGTTGACGGTCAGCGACACGCCGTCCAGCGCCACCGAGCCTTTGGCCGCGATATAGCGCGCGAAAGCCGGCGGCACTTCGAAGACGAGCTTATGCGAACCGCCGACCGGTTCGGCCGAAACGAGCTTCGCCGTCGCGTCGACATGGCCCGAGACGATATGCCCGCCAAGCTCCTGCCCGACCTTTAGCGACGGCTCGAGATTGACCCGCGTGCCGACATTCCAAGCGCCCAGCGTCGTTTTGGACAAGGTCTCGGCCGAGGCTTCGGCCGCGAACCAATCGGGGCCCTTCTCGATGGCGGTCAGGCAACAGCCCGAGCAGGCGATCGAAGCCCCGATCTCGGTCGCGGCGAGATCGAGGCCGGTGGAAATGACGAGGCGCGTGTCGCTCGCCTTCGCGGCGGGCTCCAGCGCCTTGACGGTGCCTTTGTCGACGATGATTCCGGTGAACATGGCGGGGAACCTAGTGATCCTTCGCCCAAGTTTCCAGCGTATCCTCGCCAATCATTTCAAGGGTTTCCAGGCGGAAACCAGGGGCTTGCGCCAGTTCCGCCACGCCGAAGGCCGCAATCGCCGGCAATCCGTCGCCGCCGATCACCCGCCCGGCCCTGAAAATCGCCAAGCGATCGACTTCGCCGGCGCGCAGAAAAGCGCCCGCCAGATGCGCCCCGCCTTCGATCATCAGCCTTGTGATGCCCTTGGCGGCGAGCGCGTTCAGGATCGCGTCGGGGGTCGCGTGGCCTTCGGGCCCCGGTGCGAGCGGAAGCATTTCGACCCCGCTTTCGACGAAAGCGGCGGCGCGAAATTTGTCGGCGTCGGGGCGATGGACGATCCAGCTTGGCTGGGTGCGGGCGTTACGCACCAGCTTGGCGGTCAAAGGCGTGCGCAAGCGGCCGTCGACGACGACGCGGACTTTTCGTGTGTTGTCGAAGCCCGGTAAACGCACATCGAGCGACGGATCGTCCGCCAGCACGGTGCCCGAGCCAACCATCACCGCGTCATGTTCCGCGCGGATCAGATGCGCGCGCGCACGCGCGGCATCGCCGGTGATCCATTTGCTCTCGCCCGTCTTGGTGGCGATGCGCATGTCGAGCGAGCCCGCGAGCTTCAGCGTGACGAGCGGTTTGGCCTGTCGCACGCGCTTGAAGAACCCGGCGTTCAGCGCGTCGGCTTCGGCTCGCCCGGGCCCCTGCTCGACCGCGATGCCGGCCTCGCGCAGCAGTGCTACCCCGCGCCCGTTGACGCGCGCATCGGGATCGCCGGTCGCGACCACGACCCGCGCCACACGCGCGGCGATCAACGCATCGGCGCAAGGCGGCGTTTTGCCGTGATGCGAACACGGCTCGAGCGTCACAAAGACCGTCGCCCCCATCGCCGCCGAACCGGCGCGCGCGAGCGCTTCGGTTTCGGCATGCGGCCGGCCGCCGGGTTGCGTCCAGCCCCGCCCGACGACGATGCCGTCCTTGACGATCACGCAGCCGACCGCCGGGTTCGGCCATGTGTTGCCGAGACCCCGTCGCGCCAACGCCAGCGCCGCATCCATGAATTGGCGGTCGAGAACGCTCATACGCCGGCGTTCGCCTCATGGTTCGACAGGCTCACCATGAGGTTCCTCATCCTGAGCTTGTCGAAGGATGAGGCCGCACGGTCAGACGTCGTTGTCGTCGTCGCCACCGAGCTTGCCGACGAAATCCTCGAAATCCTTCGCCTCGCGGAAATTCTTATAGACCGAGGCGAAGCGGATATAGGCGACATGGTCGAGGGTGCGCAGCGCATCCATCACCATCTCGCCGACGACCGTCGAGGGGATTTCGTTTTCGCCCAGGCTTTCCAGGCGGCGCTGGATGCCCGACACGATGCGCTCCACGCGCTCGGGCTCCACCGGGCGCTTGCGCACCGCGTGCGTCAGCGAGCGCGAAAGCTTGTCGCGCTCGAACGGCTCCTTCACGCCGTTCTTCTTCACGATCACGAGTTCGCGCAATTGCACGCGCTCGAAGGTCGTGAAGCGCGACCCGCAAGACGGGCAAAAACGCCGGCGCCGGATGGCGCCGCCGTCTTCGGTCGGACGCGAATCCTTCACCTGGGTATCGTCGTGGCCGCAGAACGGACAGCGCATTGGACCCTGTTCCTTGCTTCTTCGTTATTAGGCGTTCATGTAGACCGGGAAACGTTCGACCAGCTTGGCGACCTTTTCGCGCACGCGCGCTTCGACCGCGGCGTTGTCGCCGGAATTGGAATTCGACAGACCGTCGAGCGTTTCGGCGATCAGATCGCCGACCTGCTCGAACTCCGCGACGCCGAAACCGCGCGTGGTGCCCGCCGGCGTGCCCAAACGCACGCCCGACGTGACCATCGGCTTTTCCGGATCGAACGGGATGCCGTTCTTGTTGCAGGTCAGGCCCGCGCGCTCGAGGCTTTTCTCGGCGTTCGTGCCGGTCAGCTTCTTGGGGCGCAGATCGACCAGCATCAGATGGGAATCCGTGCCGCCCGACACGATCGCGAAACCGTGCTTCACCAAGCGCGCCGCCAAAGCTTGCGCATTGTCGACCACGCGCTGGGCGTAGATCTTGAACTCGGGCCGCAAAGCTTCGCCGAACGACACCGCCTTCGCCGCGATGACATGCATCAGCGGGCCGCCTTGCAGGCCCGGGAAGACGGCGGAGTTGATCTTCTTGCCGAGGTCTTCGTCCATCGACAGGATCATGCCGCCGCGGGGGCCGCGCAGCGTTTTGTGCGTCGTCGTCGTCACGACATGGGCGTGCGGCAGCGGGTTGGGATAGGCGCCGCCCGCGATCAAGCCGGCGTAGTGCGCCATGTCGACCATCAAGATCGCGCCGATCTTGTCGGCGACGGCGCGGAAGCGCGCGAAATCGATCTGGCGCGAATAGGCCGAGCCGCCCGCGACGATCAGCTTGGGCTTATGCTCCAGCGCGTTCTTCTCCATCAGATCGTAGTCGATCAATTGCGTGTCGCGCGTGACGCCGTAGGACACGGGCTTGAACCACTTGCCCGACTGGTTGGCGGGCGAACCGTGGGTCAAGTGGCCGCCTTCGGCCAGGGACATGCCCATGAACGTGTCGCCCGGCTGCAGCAGCGCGAAGAACACGGCTTGGTTGGCTTGCGCGCCCGAATGCGGCTGCACGTTGGCGAAGTTGCAGCCGAACAGCTTTTTCGCGCGCGCGATCGCCAGCGCTTCGGCTTCGTCGACGAATTCGCAACCGCCGTAGTAGCGGCGACCCGGATAACCTTCGGCGTATTTGTTGGTCAGCACCGAGCCTTGCGCTTCCAGCACGGCGCGGCTGACGATGTTTTCCGACGCGATCAGCTCAATCTGGCCCTGTTGGCGGCCCAGCTCGCGATCGATGGCGCCCTTAAGATCGGGGTCCGCCTTGGCGAGCGGCGTTCCGAAGAAATCCTTGGCGAATTCGGCGTAGGAAGCGGAAGACATCGTGCTTAGACCCTTTCAACCCAGCTTGGCGACGCGCTTTTCGTGGCGCCCGCCCTCGAACGACGTGGTGAGAAAAACCTTCAGTGCGGCGCGCGCGACTTCGATGCCGATCAACCGCGCGCCGAACACGACGACATTGGCGTCGTTGTGCTGCCGGCACAGCCTTGCGCCCGTCTCGTCATGGACAAGCGCCGCGCGGATATGACGATGGCGATTGGCGGCGATCGAAATGCCGATCCCCGAACCGCACAGCAACACGCCGCGCGCGGCGCGCCCTTCCTTCAGGGCGACCGCCAGCGCATGCGCGAAATCGGGGTAATCGACGCTGTCGGCGGAATTGGTGCCGAGGTCCAGGACCTTATAGCCGGCCGCTTCCAAATCCTTGACCAACAAGGATTTCATTTCGAATCCGCCATGGTCGGCGGCGATCGCGATCGTCTCTGTCATGGAAGGTCCCGGTGCCCCAAAATCTGGGGGAACCTACCATATGTCGTTTGGACGCCACAATCGGCCCCCAAGCCATTGCGGCGCCGCGATTTTTAGGATTCCAGGCCCTGTTTGCGCAATTGGGCCTCCAGCTTGCGCAAGGCATTGGCCCTGAGCGTGACCGGGGCGGCGTTGGCCGGGCCCATGATCGAAACTTCGAGGCCGCTGGCGGCGTCGATCGCCGAGACCTTCACGAAATTCCCGACTTGGTGGAATTCGAAGAAGACTTCGCGGTTCATCCCCGCAGCTCCGAATAGAGCAGCGACGTTTCGATCTTACCGCCGTCGGGCGTGGCGAATTCGCGGCGCTGGTTCATGCCGACGAGATGCACGACATGGACGGGATCGTGCGGATATTTGGGATCGAGCACGAGCTTGGCTTCGCGATCGATCATCGGCAGCGCCAAGCCGCAGCAGAAATTATATTCGGGCGGCAGGAACTGGACGCTGTCGGAATCCGAGCGCCCAAGCACCGTGTAGCACGCGAGGTTGAGGGCGATCTGCTCTGTGTATTTGTTCGCGGCGTTGGAAATGCCGGCGGTCGCGAATTCCTGCCACTTCGCCCAAACGGGGCTGTCGCGCCGTCCGGCGAACAGGCCCGAATTCAGCACCGGATTGGCGGCGAGCACATTGGCGATCCCTTCGCCGAACGACGCGGCGGCCGCTTGGCGATGCATGGCTTGCGTCGCCTGCCCGCCCGAATAGAGATGCGCGTAAGCGCGATGGAGCTCGGGCACGATCGTGAAACCGTAGCGGCGCGCGGCTTCCATCGGCACGGTCACGCCCTCGGCCGATTGCACCCACGCATCGGCGTCGATCCATTGAATGACGTTCGCTTGCGGAAAATAGCGCGGCAGAAACGGCCGCGACGTCATCGCGCGATAGCCGTCGCCCATGCGCTGAACTTCCGCATCCTTGTTGCCGGGTTGGATGTCCCAGCCGACCGGCACGCGGATGATCTTTTCCGCCGCCAGCCATTCGCATTGTTCGGCGTCGAGCCCGAAATCGAGAATGGCGAGCGCCACGCCGCCCAAGCGCAAGGCTTGGATCGAGCGCAAGGTGTCGCGCGCATAGCGGAAATACTTCGCGTCGGACCCGGTGACGATAACGGAATCGGCCATAAGGCGAGGATATCACCGAACCCGCGCGGCGTTGACCCCGGGCGAAAGATCAACCGACAATGGGCGAAGAGAAACTGCGAGTCGCGGCATGCCCGTCATTTCCGAATTGATCGCATTGTACGAAGCCGAAGGCATTGAGATCTCCACGGGCCTCAATTCCTGGCATCTGAAGAACAGCGCCGGGGCGCCGTTCACCTGGTTCATGCGCGCCGGCAAGTCGCTGACGCCGGGCCTGGGGATCGCGATGCAGGAAGTCTATCTGCTCGAATGCATGTTCGCGACCTGGCGGCCGAAGCGTTCGCTGGTGATCGGCAATTCCTATGGCTGGAGCACGATCGCGCTGGCCCTCGTCAATCCCGACGGACGCACGCTGGGCCTCGACACCGGGGCGGATGTGCAATCGGTTTCGGGCATTCACCTCACCAACAAGATCGCCAAGCGTAATTCGCTGGATTGCTACGCGGTCGCAGCCCCCTCGCCCGGCGGTGTCGCGCCCACCGTCGCGCGCGAATTGAAAGGCGCGGTCGAGTTCGCTTTCATCGACGGCGAACATACCCGCGAAGCTTTGGCCCGCGATCTGGAAGCTGTGCGCGCGGTAGCGGCGCAAGATTGCGTCTATCTTTGCCATGACGTGCTGAATTTCGACATGCGCCCCACGGCGGCCGAATTCGCCGAACGCCACGGCATGAATCTCGACATCCTGACGCGCACGCCATCGGGCATGGCGGTGATCCGCCCGGCGGAAGTGGAGCCGGGCCTCGCCCGCGCGATCCACGCATTTGCGGGGTCGGAAGAGTTCTTCCGTCATTTGGTCGCGAATCCGCCGGGCTGAACTTCGCCGGCCGTGCCGGGGAAATAGATCAGTGCGCCGGGCGGCCGAACAAATGCGACACCTTGGTGACGAAGGCCTGATTGCGGGCCGCGACAAGCACGTTGATCGGGTCGTCCTCCAGCGCCGCGGTCCAGCGCAAATAGGCGTGCGCCTGACGCGCGATATCCATGGGAATGGGCGTCGCGGCGCCATCGCCATAGGTGGTCAGCGCAGCCGCGATCCGAAGATCGAGGGCGGCTTCGGGGGTGCGCACATCGATGGTCAGGCCCTCGGGGTCGACCAGCGGCACCAAGGCGGCAGACAAAGGATGGGCAACGGACCGGATATCCCGTCCCCAAAATTCGGGCTGCTTGGCGCTCCACTTTGATGCGAAAATCTCGAACTCACGGCCCGTGTTCGTCTCGTTCATACCGACCGATAAAGTGGGCTTCTCCGACGTCCCGAAATCATGCACGACGCCGGCGGTCGCGATCTCGCAACGGCCGCCGACATCCCATATCCGCAGGCCGAGATCCTGGTCGGCCCACGACACTTTGAAAACGGGATCGTAGATGGTCTCGCCAAGGTATCGCAGCGCGGCGGTCGGCGCGAGATAGAAGCCGGGGACATAACGGCCATAGGTGACGTTGAGATAAGCCTGCTTGCCGCGCTTATGCGCGAAACCGACGCAAGGCAGATTGCACGCGCGCATCGTGCCCATCTGCACGATGGCCGGCGAGATGCAGCCGCGATCGAAGGCGATATCGTCGGCGGCCTGAAGCATCACATCGCCCTTGACGGCGGCGAAGCCGAGATTGGTCGCATGGACACCGCCGCGCGGCGTTTCCTCGGGCACCCAAACGATCCGCAGCCCCGAAATCTCGAACGGCGACACGACGACGATTTCGTAATCGTAGGGCGCCAGATCGGGGCGCAGCCGCGCGATGGCGTTATGCACACGTTCCGGTCGAATGGATGCGATCAACACGCTTAACTGCATATTGAGTATCTCCGAATCGGATCATCTATAAGTTAGTGTACAGCCGAATCCAGCGCCGATCCGTTGTTTTTTCGCCGTCTTGCCGGGCAGATGCTTTAAGTCTAAAGTATTTCCCGATGGACGCGCCTTTCACCCTGAAACTGCCGATCCGCTTCAGCCATACCGACCCGGCGGGGATCGTCTATTTCCCGAACTATTTCGATTTCTGCAACGCGGCGGTCGAAGATCTCTATACGCGCGCCCTCGGCGTGGACTACGCCAAGCTGATCTTCGAATCGCGGCGCGGCACGCCCATCGTGCATGCGAGCTGCGATTTCTTCGTGCCGTCCAAAATGGGCGACACGCTCGACGCCACGGTGCTGCTGGGCGAAATCGGCCGCTCGTCGATCCCGATCGACATCTATTTCCACGCCGCCGACGTGCTGCGCTTGAAAGCCAAGCTCGTGACGGTGCATATGGACCTCGACACGCGCAAATCGGCGCCGATTCCGGATGGCTTGCGCGCCCGCTTCGACGCCTACAAGGCCGCGTCCGCGCATTGGACGCCGCCCGCCAAACCCGGAGAGAAACAGGAATGAACCGCGCGCTGCTGCCCGAAGGCTGGGACAAGCCCAAAGGCTACGCCAACGCCGTTGCCGCGAAGGGCACGCAAATCTACGTCGCCGGCCAGATCGGCTGGAATCCCGCCACCTCGGCGTTCGACACCGACGATTTCGTGGCGCAGGTCCGCCAGGCGCTTTCCAACATCGCCGCCTTGTTGAAGGAAGGTGGGGCCGGCCCCGAACATCTCGTGCGCCTGACCTGGTTCGTCGTCGATAAGGCCGAATACGCGAGCAAGCTTCGCGAAATCGGCGGCGCCTATCGCGACGTTTTGGGCCGCAATTTCCCGGCGATGACCCTGGTCGAAGTGAAGTCGCTGCTGGAGCCGCGTGCCAAGGTCGAGATCGAAGCGACGGCGGTTGTCCCGGACCGCGCCTGACCTATAATCCTCGCCGACTCAATATACCGATACGGAGCAGTACCATGAACGCCTCTCCCTCCCCCAAGACGTCGAAGCTCGATTTCCAGTGGGAGGACCCGTTCCTGATCGACGCGGATCTGTCGGAAGAGGAACGCATGATCCGCGACGCGGCGCGCGATTATTGCCAGGGCAAGCTCGCGCCGCGCGTGAAAGAAGCCTTCCGCAACGAAACGACCGATCCCGCGATCTTCCGCGAGATGGGCGAGATGGGCTTCCTCGGCTCGACGATCGACGGCTATGGCTGTGCGGGCACGTCCTACGTCGCCTATGGCCTGATCGCGCGCGAAGTGGAGCGCGTGGACAGCGGCTATCGCTCGATGATGAGCGTGCAGTCGTCGCTGGTCATGCATCCGATCAACGCCTACGGCACCGAAGCGCAGAAGCAGAAATATCTGCCCAAGCTCGCGACCGGCGAATGGATCGGCTGCTTCGGCCTGACCGAGCCCGACGCCGGCTCCGATCCGGGCGGGATGAAGACGCGCGCGCGCAAGGACGGCAACGGCTACGTCATCTCCGGCACCAAAATGTGGATCTCGAACGCGCCGATCGCCGACGTGTTCGTCGTCTGGGCGAAGGACGACGCGGGCGACATTCGCGGCTTCGTGCTCGAAAAGGGCATGAAGGGCCTGTCGGCGCCGAAGATCGAAGGCAAGTTCTCGCTTCGCGCCTCCATCACCGGCGAAATCGTCATGGACGAAGTGCGCGTGGGCGAAGACGCGTTGCTGCCCAACGTGAAGGGCCTGAAGGGCCCGTTCGGCTGCCTCAACCGCGCGCGTTACGGCATCGCTTGGGGCGTGATCGGTGCGGGCGAAGCCTGCTGGCATGGCGCGCGCACCTATACGCTGGAGCGCAAGATGTTCGGCCGCCCCCTCGCGGCGAACCAGCTTATCCAAAAGAAGCTCGCCGACATGCAGACCGAATTGTCGATCGGCCTGCTCGCCGCGTTGCGCGCCGGGCGTCTGATGGACGAAGGCAAGCTGTCGCCGGAAACGATCAGCCTGATCAAGCGCAACAATTGCGGCAAGGCGCTGGACGTTGCCCGCATGGCGCGCGACATGCACGGCGGCAACGGCATCATGGACGAATATCCGATCATCCGTCACATGGTGAACCTCGAGACGGTGAACACCTACGAAGGCACGCACGACGTGCACGCGCTGATCCTGGGCCGCGCCCAGACCGGCATCCAGGCCTTCGGTCCGTAAAAGGCGGGGCGGGCCGTAAGCGGAGAAACGGAAAATGCTGTTCGCGAAACTCGTCGATATCTATCAGCAGGCGGGTTTCGCGATCCGCTCCTCGATCAGCCCGTTCATGCTGAAGACGATCAGCAACGTCTCGCACGAGGACGGGACCTTCACCTATATCGTCAAGGACGGCGCCAATTACGGCGCCCATGGCGGCGGCATTTCGATGTCGGAGGTCTATCTGATCGATAGCCTCGCCGCCGCGTTCAAGCCCGCGAACGTGTTCGGTATCGGCTGTTCCTTCGGCTGGAGCAGCGTGGCGCTTGCCGTTGCCAATCCCGCCGCGAAGGTCGTGGCGATCGACATCGCCGAGGGGACCAGCGCGCCGGGCCTCGACCTCACCAACCAGATCGCCGCGCGCCACGGCCTCAATCTCAAAGGATTGATCGGCCGTTCGCCCGAGGACGTGCCCGCGATCGTCGAACGCGAACTCGGCGGGCGCATCGATCTCGTCTTCATCGACGCCGACCATACCGACACGGCGCAATACGCCGATTTCCGCGCCGTGGCGCCCTATTGCCATCCCGGCACGGTCTATCTGTTCCACGACGTCTATATCTGCCAGACGACGGCGAGCTTCAAACGCATCGCGGCGGAAATGGTCACGCATGACGGGCTGGTGCTGACGCGCACCGCGTCGGGCATCGGCGCGTTGATCCCGAAATCGGCATCGGCCGAATTGCGCGGGGCGATCGCCGCCTTCGCCGATCCGTTCTGCGTGGTGCCGCTCTAAGAATGCTCGAGACCCTCACCCTTCTGCTGGTCTGCCAGCTGATCGGCGAGGCGATCGTCCGCTACCTCGCTTTGCCCGTGCCCGGTCCCGTGCTGGGCATGGTGCTGCTGTTCGCGTTCCTAATGGCGCGCGGCAAAGTGTCCGACGATCTCGCCCGAACGACCGGCACGCTGCTCGACAATCTGTCGCTGCTGTTCGTGCCCGCGGGCGTGGGCGTGATCCTTTACGCCGACCTCATCGCCGCCGAATGGAAGGCGATCGTCGCGGCGCTGATCGTGTCGACGATCGTCACCATCGCGGTCACGTCGCTGCTCATGAAGAAGCTCGCCAAGCCTTTGCCGAAGGACGGCGAATGAAAAGCGGCGGCGGCGATCTGTTCGAATTGTGGGTCTATCTTTCGACCACGCCGCTGCTCGGGCTGACGGTAACGCTCGTCGCCTATCTGATCGGGCGGCGCATCTACGAGCATTTCAACCGCACGCCGATCGCCAACCCGGTGTTGATCGCCGTCATCCTGCTGGTGGCGCTGCTGTGGGTTTCGGACGTGCCCTATCGGCGCTATTTCGAAGGCGCGCAATTCGTCCATTTCCTCCTCGGCCCGGCGACCGTGGCGCTGGCCGTGCCGCTCTATCGCCATTTCGCCGAGATCAAGCGCAACGCCGTCGCGATCTTCGTGTCGATCGTCGCGGGCTCGACGACCGCCATCGTCTCGGCCGTCGGCACGGCATGGCTGTTCGGCGCATCGGAGCGCACGCTGCTGAGCCTCGCGCCCAAATCGGTGACGACGCCGGTGGCGATGGGCATTTCCGAGAGTATCGGCGGCTTCCCCGCCCTCACCGCCGTGCTGGTGATCCTCACCGGCATTCTCGGCGCCATGTTCGGCACCTGGACGATGAACGCGCTGCGCCTCAAAGATTGGCGCGCACGGGGCCTGGGCATGGGCACGGCCGCGCACGGGATCGGCACGGCACGCGCGTTTCAGGTGAACGAATTGGCGGGCGCGTTTTCGAGCTTGGCGCTCGGCCTCAACGCGCTGGCGACGGCGATTTTGGTGCCGCTGATTATTCGGCTGCTGACGTCGTGACCTGCGGCGCGTAGCCGCCCTGGCCGATCGCGCCGATCCAGAACTGCTCCATGCGGCGCAAAGTCTGTTCGAGCTGGGTGAGATCGCCGGGCTTGACCAGCGTGCGCGTCAATTCGTCGGCGTGGCGCGCGAAAACCTGATCGAGACGCTCGTGCAGCTTCAGGCCCTGCGCCGTCAGCTTGACGCGCACCGAGCGGCGGTCATGCGGGCTGCGCGCCTGCGAGATGTACTCGTTGTCGATCAGCTTCTTCAAATTATACGAGACGTTCGAGCCCAGGTAATAGCCGCGCTGGGTGAGTTCGCCCACGGTCAGCTCGTCCTTGCCGATATTGTAGAGGATCAGCGCCTGGACGTTGTTGATGTCGCGCACGCTCATGCGGTCGAGTTCCAGTTTCACGACTTCGAGGAACTGGCGATGCAGCCGCTCGACGAGCGAAACGGAATCGAGATAGTCGCGCTTTAGATCCGACATCTGGTGAGGTCCCGGAAAAAATACCAAAAAGTTTTAACATAAATACAGGACGAATGGTTAAGGACCTCTTACCTGCCCTGCAACATCTTGATAATCCCCGAGAAATCGAGCGGCCCGTCGCCCTTGGCGGCCATCAAAGCGTACAAAGATTCGGCCGCGGCGCCCAACGGCGTGGCCTGCCCGGTCGCTTGCGCGGCCGCTTGGGCGAGCTTCAAATCTTTCAACATCATGTCGGCGGTGAAGCCGGGTTTGTAATCGCGATTGGCGGGCGACGCGGGCACCGGGCCGGGCACGGGGCAATAGCTCGTCATCGACCAGCACTGGCCCGAGCTTTTCGACGAAATGTCGAAAAGCTTCTGCGCGTCGAGACCGAGCTTGGCGGCGAGGCTGAACCCTTCCGCCACCGCGATCATCGAGATGCCGAGGATCATGTTGTTGCAGATCTTCGCCGCTTGGCCGTTGCCGGGCCCGCCCGCGTGGACGATCGTCTTGCCCATTTTGGATAGGATCGGTTCCGCCCGGCCGAACGCCGCTTCGCCGCCGCCGACCATGAAGGTGAGCGTCGCATTCGCCGCCCCGACCGTGCCGCCGGAGACGGGCGCGTCGACCATTTCGAACCCCGCCGCACTCGCCTTCGTCGCGATGGCGCGTGCGCTGTCCACGTCGATGGTCGAGCAATCGATCAGCAAAGCGCCCTTCTCGGCCGCCGGAATAACGGCGTCATAGACGGCGCGCGATTGCGGGCCGGCGGGCAGCATCGTCACGACGATCGACGCCCCTTCGACCGCATCGGCGATCGATGCGGCGGCCGCAACGCCATTCGCCACCGCCGCATCGAGATTGGCTTTCGCCAGATCGAAGCCGCGCACATTCTCGCCCGCCTTGGCGAGATTGCCGGCCATCGGCCCGCCCATATTGCCGAGGCCGATGAATGCGATCGTCGCCATTTTTTCCTCCCGGTTTTATTTTTCAGTCGACGAAGACGAGTTCGTCCCCGTCCGGCATCGGCGCGAAATAGCGTTGCACGGCGGCGTCGGAGACTTCCGCCAGCGTCGCCGGTTTCCATTTCGGCGCATGATCCTTGTCGATCAGCACGGCGCGAATGCCTTCGTAGAAATCGTCGGCTTCCATCGCGCGGCGCACCATGCGGAATTCCATCCGCAGCGCGTCTTCGATCGACAAGGCCGCACCCTTCTCGATCTGCAGCAGCGAGACCTTCAAGCTGGTCGGGCTCATCTTGCGCAAGCGGTCGGCGAGCTTCGCCGTCCATTCCTGCCCTTCCTTGTCGAGGGCGGCGAGAATGGCTTCGACGCTCGCCGGGGCGAAGCAGCGATCGATGATCGCCTCGCGCGCGACGATGGGGGCCGCTCCCGGATCGATATGGAACCGCGCCAGCACGATATCGGCCGGTTCCGTCTCCAGCGCCTTGATCAGGTCGGGGACGCGCGCGCTGTCCACGTAATGCGTCGCGATCCCAAGATGGATCAGATCGGCGGCTTTCAAACGCTCGCCGGTCAAACCCAGGAACGCGCCCATACGGCCTTTAAGGCGCGGCAGGAAATAGCCGCCGCCGACATCGGGGAACAGACCGATGGCGCTTTCCGGCATCGCGAACAACGTGCGCTCGGTCGCCACACGATAGCGGCCATGGATCGACAAGCCCACGCCGCCGCCCATCGTGATGCCGTCGATGATCGACACGATGGGCTTCGGAAAGCGCGCGATCTGGCGGTTGAGCCGGTACTCGGCAAAGAAAAAGTCGCGCGTCAGCGGATCGGCCTTGCCGCCGTTCTTCGCGGCCAGTCCCGCCTCGCAGACCGCGCGCACGTCGCCGCCCGCACAGAACGCCTTGCCACCATCGCCCCATTGGACGATCTGGCGCACGGAATTGTCCTTGGCCCAATCGGCGAGCGTCGGCGCGAGTGCCTCGATCATGTCCAGGGTCAGCGCGTTCAGCGCTTTGGGCCTAGTGAACACCACTTGGCCGGCGATCCCGGCGCGTTTGAACGCGATTTCGTCGAAGCTGCGATCGGTCATGACGTTCCCGGCGATTGGAATTCGGCGTCTTGTCGGCTAGTTTTGTTGTCTGGAGCCGAGGGAGTAAGATGCAAGTCCACGGAAGTTATCCGCGAACCCGTTTACGCCGCAACCGGCGCGATTCCTGGTCGCGCGCGTTGGTGGCCGAAAACAAGCTGACCGTCGCCGATCTGATCTGGCCGTTGTTCGTGCAGGAAGGCAAAGCCTTGCGCACGCCGGTCCCCTCGATGCCCGGTGTCGCGCGGCTCAGCGTCGACGAGATCGTGAAGGACGCCGCGAAAGCCGCGAAGCTCGGCATTCCCGCGATCGCGCTGTTCCCGAACACGCCGGGCGACGCGAAGACCGAGGACGGCGACGAAAGCTTCAACCCGGACAATTTGGTCTGCCGCGCCGTGCGCGCGATCAAGAAGGACGTGCCGGAGATCGGCATCGTTTGCGACGTCGCCCTCGATCCCTACACGACGCACGGCCAGGACGGCTTGGTGCGCGACAATTACGTCGTCAACGACGCGACGATCGACGTGCTGATCAAGCAAACGCTCGTCCAGGCGCAGGCTGGCTGCGACGTGATCGCCCCTTCCGAAATGATGGACGGGCGCATCGGCGCCTTGCGCGACGCCCTCGACAAGGCCGGGTTCGAACATGTGCGGCTGATGAGCTACGCCGCCAAATACGCCTCGGCCTTCTACGGGCCCTTCCGCGATGCGGTCGGCTCGTCGTCGAGCCTCGGCAAGGGCGACAAGCGCACCTATCAGATGGACCCGGCCAACACCGACGAAGCCTTGCGCGAGGTCGCGTTCGATCTCGCCGAGGGGGCGGACATGGTGATGGTCAAGCCCGGCATGCCCTATCTCGACATCGTCGCGCGGGTGAAGGACGCGTTCAAAGTGCCGACTTATGTCTATCAAGTGTCGGGCGAGTATTCGATGCTGATGGGCGCTGTCGAGCGCGGCTGGCTCGACAAGAAAGTAGCCCTCGAAACGCTGCTCGGTTTCAAGCGCGCGGGTGCGGACGGCATCCTCACTTACTTCGCGCTCGAAGCGGCGGAAGCGCTCAGGTCCTAACCGTCATCCCGGCCGAGCGTCAGCGAGAGCCGGGATCTCGCGAGACCCCGGGTCGCGCCGGCGAAATCGCCGGCTTGCCCGGGGTGACGATTATCCCTCGAAGAACCTTAGTGCCGCGCGGTCGTGCAGCGGCAGGCGATGGCCGGCTTCGTGGAAGCCGACATGGCCGCCGCCGGTCGCGAGCAGCGGCGTCACGCGCGGATTGCGCGACCAATCGCGCGAAGTATAGGCGCCGGGCGGAATCCACGGATCGTCGAGCGCATGGACGATCGTCGTCGGCACCGCGATCGCGTCGAGAAATCCGGAAGCCGAACAGCGCGCGTAGTAATCCGCCGCGTCCTTGAAGCCGTTGCGGGGCGCCACGATCCGGTCGTCGAATTCCCAGATGCTGCGAATGCCCGGCGGCGGCTCATGCGCGTCCGCCAGCATCTGGCGCAGTAGATGATCGTGATAGACGCGGTTGCGCGGTGCCCGCATGCGGATACTCGTGCCCGCGAGATCGATGGGGGCCGACACCGCGACGGCTTTGACGATCTTCCCCGCCCCCTCGCCCAGATGCTTCAACAGCATATTCGCCCCTAGCGAATAGCCGACCGCGTGAATGCCATGCGGGGCGTCGAGCGAGCGCAAGGCTTGGGCCAAATCTTCGCTGCGCCCGGCGTGATACATGAGCTTCGCAGGCCGGGTGCCCGCCCCGCGCAAATTCAAACGCAGCACGTTCGATCCGGCGGCGAGATGGGCGGCCGCACTCACGCGCATATAGGTCGAGTTCGCGTTGCCGGTCAGGCCGTGGATCAGCACGACCAGCGGCTTCGCGTCGCCGCCCGATACGCGATCGAGCTCGCCGCTCAGCGCATCGCCATCGTCGAGCGGCAGCGTGATCGCTTCGGCACGGGGCAATTCGACGCGCGGCGGCGATATGAAGTTCCGCAGCGTTTGAAGATCCGCACCATACCAAGGGAAACGCGGCCGGAATTTCGTGACGTTCATCCCCACGGACCCGTGCGGTTGCGGCCTTCGAACAACGCGACACCCCGGCGCTTGAAGAACGGGATCAGCGCCATCCCGGCGAGGAAGCCGCCGACATGCGCCCACCACGCCACCCCGCCTTGTTCGGAATCGGCGAGAAGCGCATTGGCGAATTGCACGACGATCCAGAAGCCGAGCACCGCCCAGGCCGGCAGCCAAGCGAAACGGAAAAACGCGAAGCTCCACACTTGCGCATGCGGGTGCAGCAGCAGATAGGCGCCGAGCACGCCCGACACCGCCCCCGACGCGCCGATCATCGGCGTGGTCGACGACGGATCGACGGCGCCTTGTGCGAAGGCCGCGGCGAGACCGCATAGCGCGTAGAACACGAAGAAGCGAAACCGCCCCATCGAATCTTCGATATTGTTCCCGAAGGTCCACAAATAAAGCATGTTGCCCGCGACATGCATCAAGGAGCCATGCAGGAACATGGCGCTGAACGCGGTCGTCCAGGCGGGCGGCGGGGCCAACGCTTCGTCGATATAAGCCTCGCCCGTCAATACCGCCGGGATCATCCCGAAACGCAGGATGAATTCCTCCGACGCCTCGGGCGCGAGCGTGGCTTGATGGACGAACACGGCGGCGTTGATCGCCACGAAAATCGCCGTCAGCGCGGCGAAGCTTCGCGTCGGGTTGTCGTCCTTGAGCGGGACGAGAAGCACGGCCGGGCCTTAATTGCTGGCGGAGAGGAACTCGACGATCGTGCCGATCTGGTCCTGCGTCATCAACGCGGGCGCGTGGCCGCAACCGGCGACTTCGACCGCGCGGCAATTCGGGCGCTTGACCATGCGCAGCAGCGTTTCGCGCAGCAGCAGGTCGGAGGTTTCGCCGCGCATCGCCAGCACCGGAACGCGCAGCTGGTCCCAGAACGGCCACAGCACCACGTCGTCGGCCGTGCGGCCCGCGAAGGGTTTGCCGATCGCCGGATCGTAGCGCAGGCGCAAATCGCCCTCGCCCGATTCCTCGGCCGCGTGGAAAGCGAGATGCATCCATTCCGCGTCGGTCAACTCGCCGAAGGGTTTGTGCACTTCGCGCAGATAGGCTTCGACTTCCTCGAAATCCTGGAAGCGCGGATCGCGCCCGCAATATTCGCCGATGCGCTGGAGCGCTTGGGCTGGAACAAAAGGCCCGATATCGTTGAGCACCAGCTTGCGGATGAAATGGCCGCGCTGGGCCGCGAGCAGCATGCCGATCAGCCCGCCCATCGACGTGCCGATCCAGTCGAGCTTGGCGACGTCGAGCCGCGCGTATAGCGCGGCGACGGTCTGGGTATAGACCGGATAGGAATAATCGTCGGCGCGGTGCAGCCAGTCCGACGAACCGCGCCCGGGCATGTCGGGGCACACGACGCGCCAGCCGTCATGCGCCAACGCGCGCGCCAGCGCATCGAAATCGCGGCCGTTGCGCGTCAGGCCATGGACGCAGATCACGGTGCGGTCGGGGGCGCGTTCGGGGCCCCATTCCGTCCAAGCGAGACGGAAGAAGCCGCCGGGGCCGAGGACGGGCATTTTATGGTCGCGCGGAGTCATGGACGATTTGTACCGCGACGCCCCGCCTATGGACAACTCATGCCGCGCCGCCTACAACGCGGCGGCCCTCTCGAACACCTCAAAAAATCTTGTTTTCCGCGCTTTCGCAACGCACTCAGGGATACCTGCTCGCCATCGCCGCACCCTTGTGCTGGAGCGTGGGCGGCGTGGTGATGCGTATGGTCGAGGCGGGCCCCTGGGACATCGTGTTTTGGCGCGCATTGGCCCATGCGCTGATCTTCCCGCTGATGCTGCGCGCGATGACCGGAAATTGGGGGCTGACGGTCTTTCGCGACCACACGCGCCTCGTGTTGATCTCGGCCGCTTGCGTGTGCGTGACGCTGACCATGCATGTCATCGGCATGACATCGACGACCGTGGCCAACGCGCTGCTGCTGCAATCGACGTCGCCGATCATGGTCGCGTTCCTGGCGCTGTTCTTCCTGAAGGAAAAAGTGCCGGCGGCGAGCTGGGCCGCCATCGCCATCGCGATGGGCGGCTTGGGCCTCGTCATGGGGGCGTCGATCGCGGAGGGCGCGTTGCTCGGCAAGCTCGCGGCCCTCTCGGTGGCGCTCTTTTCGGCGATCAACGTGACGCTGATCCGCGGCCAGCGCGCGCTGGATCTGCGCCCCGGTACCACCCTCGCCGCGATCGCCGCGGTCGCGATGGCATGGGCGATCGGCAATCCCTTCGCCGTCCCGGCGGAATCCGCGATCGCGCTGTTCGTGCTCGGTTTCGTCCAGATGTCGGTCGGCCTCACCTTCTTTTATGCCGCGATCCGCCGCTTGCCGGTCGTGCAAGTCGTGCTGATCGCCCTGCTCGAACCCGTGCTCGGCCCCGTCTGGACTTGGATCGGCGTGGGCGAGACGCCGTCGCTCGGCACGATCATCGGCGGCGCCATCCTGCTCGCCGCCCTCGCGGGCAACGCGATCGTCACCGCGCGGAGCGGGGCGAAATGAGCACGGCAAGCACCACCGCGCGCGGCATCGCGCTGATGCTCTGCGCCACGCTGTTCTGGAGCACGTCGGGCCTGTTCGTGCGCATGCTCGACGGCACGGGCGCGCCGTCGATGGTGTTCTGGCGCTCGATGGGCATGCTCGCCCTCGTCGGCGTCTATCTCGTGTGGCGCTACGGGCGCGACACGACCGCGTCGATCAAAGCATTGGGGATCGGCGGGGCCGCCGCCGCCTTCATGCTGTCGCTGCAGTTCCTGTTTTTCCTGATCGCCGTCGCCAACACCACCGTCGCGACGGCGCTGTTTTTGATGAGCACGTCGCCTTTCTGGGCGGCGATCGTCGCGCGGCTGTTCCTGGGCGAAGGCATCGCCGCGCGCACCTGGGTCGCGATGGCGTTCTGCTCGGCCGGTGTGGCGATCATGGTGTGGGACGCGCTGGAATTCGGCTCGGTCATCGGGCCGCTGGCCGCGTTGGGCGTGTCGATTTCCTTCGCCTTCCAGATCCTGATGCTGCGCAAATTGAAAGCCGGCATCGATCCCGCCCCCAGCGTGTTCCTGGCCGGCATCATGTCGGTCGCGACGATGCTGCCCTTCATCTTCGCCGACGCCACATCGATGCGCGATATCGCGATCCTGATGGCGATGGGGGCCGTGCAGCTCGGCTGCGGGTGCCTGCTGATGACCATCGCCTCGCGCGAAGTGCGCGCGGCCGATATCGGCTTGATCGCGATTCTGGAAATCGTGCTCGCCCCGCTTTGGGTGTGGCTCGCCTTCGGCGAAACGCCCAGTGCCCGCGCGATGTTCGGGGCGGCGATCGTGCTGTCGTGCCTGATCGCGAACGAAGCCCTGCCCCGCCTGATCGGCCGCAAAAATCCCTGATGCGGCTCGGGTTGCGCGGCACGCGCAATCCGATAAAACAGGCTTATGCGAGCTTTGAAATGGATCGGCGCGGGCGTTCTGACGCTCGGGCTTTTGACCGGAATCGTCGGCGGTGCGGCGCTGCTTTATCTGCGCACGGGCCTTGCCGATACGCGCGGCGAAATCCGCATCGCGGGATTGGAAGGCGCGATCGAGATCGTCCGCGACGAATTCGGCGTGCCGCATGTCTGGGCGCAAAGCGAGCGCGATCTGTGGCTCGCCCTTGGTTTCCTGCACGCCCAGGATCGCGGCGTGCAGCTCGAACTCGTGCGCTTGCTCGGCCAAGGCCGCGTGGCGGAAATCGTCGGGCCCCGCGCGCTGCCGCTCGACCGGTTCTATCGCGCACTCGACCTCACGCGCGCGGCGCGCAACGCCTATGTCGCGGCGAGCCCCGAATTGCGCCAGCGCGCCGACGCGTATGCGGCGGGCGTGAACGCGGCGCTGGCCGCACGCGACGGCGCGCCGCCGCCCGAATTCCTCGCCACCGGTCATAAGCCCGAGCGCTGGGAATCCTGGCAGACGCTGCTGTGGGGCCAGTTGATGGCGATGCAGTTGACCGGCGATTGGCGCGACGAATTGTTCCGCCTGCGTTTGGGCGATCGCTACACCGCCGAACTCGAAGCCGCGTTGTGGCCGCAATGGGATGCGAAAGACGCCGCGATCGTCGCGCAAACCGATCCCGAACTTTCCAAATGGGCGAACGCGATCGCCAAGGCCTTGCCCCGCCCCAACGGCCCCGATCAAGCGTCGAACACCTGGATCGCGGGCGGCGCGAAGACCGCCTCGGGCAAGCCGATCCTGGCGAGCGATCCGCATTTGGGCTTGGGCGCACCGGGGCAATGGTACCTCGCGCGGCTGGCGGTGACGGGCACGGATATCGTCTATGCCGGCGCCACCGCGCCCGGCGCCCCCGCTTTGGTGCTGGGCCATAACGGGCATGTCGCTTGGGGCTTCACCACCACCAACGCCGATACGGCCGATTTGACGATCGAGCGCGTCGATCCCGCGAACCCGGCGATGTATCTGACACCCGACGGCCCGCGCGCGTTCGAGCTGCGCGAGGAAGTGTTCCAAGCACGCGGCGCCGCGCCCGTCACGCTGACGCTGCGCCGCACGCGCAACGGCATCGTGATTTCGGATTTCGACGCGAACGCGGCATCCGTTGCCCCCAACGGCGAATTGCTGGCGTTGATGCTGCCCGTTGTCGCGGCCCCCGACACGACCGCCGATGCGATCGTGCGCTTGAACCGCGCGACGAACGTCGCCGAAGCCTTCGCCGCAACGCGCCAATGGCTCGCCCCCGTGCAGAACATGTCGGTCGCCGATCGCGGCGGCGCCATCGGCCTGCGCGTGGTCGGCGCGATCCCGCTGCGCAATGGCGGTGACTCGGCGCTACCCAAGCGCGGCTGGATCGGCGCTTCGGGTTGGAACGGCTTCGTGCCGTTCGAGCAAATGCCGGCGCGCGTCGATCCGGCGAATGCGCGATTGTCCAACGGCAACGACCGCGTCGTCGGTCCCGAATTTCCGTTCTATCTGGGCCGGAGTTTCGATGCGCCGTTCCGCCAAAAGCGCATCGTCGAGATGCTCGACATGAAGACTGCGCAGACGCCCGCCTATCACGAAGCGATGCTGGCCGATGCCGTATCGATCTTCGCGCGCGACGCGATCACGGCCGCGTCGTGGCTTGCCCCGGTCGAGCCGCGCGCGCATACCGCGATCGAACGCTTGCGCGCCTGGAATACGTCGGTGCGCGCCGACGCGCCTGAAGGCTTGATCTTCAATGTCTGGGTTCGCGAAATGACGCGGCGTTTGACGCAGAACGCGCTGGGCGATCTCGCCGCCGATTTCGGGCGCGAGCGACCGCGCATGGTGCTCGACGCGCTGAATCGCAATTCGCCCTATTGCGACGGCGATTGCGCGAAGCTCGTGTCGGACTCCCTCGTCGCCGCGATCGAATGGATCGAAACGCGCCATGGCCGTTCGCCCGACCAATGGCGCTGGGGCCGCGAGCATAGGGCGCCGTTCGACAATCCCGTGCTGTCGCGCCTGCCGCTGATCGGCTGGTGGTTGTCGGTCGATATCCCGACCGATGGCGATTACTTCACCGTCAATCGCGGGGCGAATTCCGCGCGCGATCCCGATCGGCCCTTCGCCCATATCCATGGCGCGGGATATCGCGCGGTTTACGACCTTGCCGATCTGGATGCGTCGCTGTTCGTCGTCGCCCCCGGCCAGTCGGGCCACCCGTTGTCGGCGCATTGGGCCGATCTCGCCCCGATCTGGGCGAGCGGCCGGCATTTGCGTCTGGCGCGGACTCGGGCCGAATTGGGATCGGACGCGGATGTGCTACGCCTGACCCCGCCTTGACATATCAAAGGCTTGGCCGGTTTTTCACCCCGCGTTAACGATCCTGATTTAGTATTTAAGATGAATTTTACCGAGCCGGGCGCGGATTGAAGCGTGCGGTGCGGCGACGCATATTGAGCCTGCGTCACACCCAGGAACGACGATGGCGGACGACTCAAACCACCCAGTCATCATCATCAAGCGCGGCAAGAAGGGCCATGAAGGCGCCCATGGCGGCGGCTGGAAGGTCGCCTATGCCGACTTCGTGACCGCGATGATGGCGTTCTTCCTGTTGATGTGGCTGCTCAACTCCACCGACCAGGAAAAGCGCCAAGGTATCGCGCAGTACTTCACCGCCTTCGACGCCGTGTCGCGCTCGACCTCGGGTGCCGGCGGCGTGCTGGGCGGCGTGACGCTCGGCCCCGGCGATCTGCCGAAGATGACCGGCGGCATCGTCGTCGGCGTGCCGCTCGCCCCGACCGGCGAGGAAGCCGACACCGAAGGCCCCGAATTCGAGCAGACCCGCAACGCCGCCGCCGAGGACACGCCCAACCCGCAGCCCAACACGCGCGGCGCTTCGGGCATCGGGCCCGGCCCGTCGGGCCAAGCGACTGCGGGCAATCAAAGCCCGGGCATGGCCGCGTCGGGCCAGTTGTTCACGGGTGCCCGCCCGCAAGGCCAGCAGAACGAAGGCATGGGCGCGCTCAACGAGCAGATGCAGCGCGAGATGGCGCGGCGCGAGGAACAATCCTTCGCGCGCGCTGAAGCCGATATCCGCCAGGCGATCCAGGAAGTGCCGGAACTGAAGCCGTTGCAGCAGAACCTGATCGTCGATCGCACGCCCGAAGGCTTGCGCATCCAGTTGATCGACCAGGAACGCAACGCGATGTTCGCCTCGGGCTCGGCCACGCCGGCCGACGGCACGCGCCGTTTGCTGCAAACCGTCGCGCGCATCGTGCAGAACCTGCCCAATCCGATCGCCATCACCGGCCACACCGACAGCACGCCCTTCCCGCGTGGCGCCCAATACACGAATTGGGAATTGTCGGCCGACCGTGCCAACGCCGCGCGCCGCACGCTGCTTGAAAACGGCATGCAGCCCGCCCGCATCGCGCGCGTGATCGGCCGGGCGGATACCGAGCCGTTCATCGCCGACAATCCGTCCGATCCGCGCAACCGGCGCATCTCCATCGTTCTGCTGCGCGACGTGCCGCTAGCGAATTAAACGTCGGCGAACTTGCCCTGCCGCGAAGCGTCGCCTACGCTTGTCGGCGGGAAACGCGAAATTGAACGACGACAGCAACACCTTGATGGCCGCGACCATCCTGCCGCCCGACCCCGCCGAAATCGCGGGGCTGCGCCGGCGGCGTATCGTCGCGCATTTGATCGATGCGGCGATCGTCATTCTGATCGGCGCGGTGCTGGCGATTCCGGCGACGCTGCTGGGCGTGTTGAGCTTCGGCTTGCTGGCGGGACCGATGGCGCTGCTGCTGGCGCTGGTGCCGCTGCTCTATCACGCGTTCCTCGTGTCGGGCGACAAGCGCGGCACGTTCGGCCATCGCTTCGCCGGCATCAAAGTCGAAACGCTCGACGGCCGCCCGGCGAATTTCATCCAAGCCGGCGCGCATTGGATTTTGTTCTACGTCACCGTCGCCTTCACCTGGGGCCTCGTGCTGGTGTGGAGCTTCTTCAACCCGCGCAAGCGCCTGCTGCACGACGTGCTGACCGGCTTGACCGTGCGCCGCCGGACGGAGTTCGGCGCATGACCGTCTCGGGCAGTTCGTCCGCACGCTTCTATTATTCGATGCCCTCGCCCTGCCCCTATCTCGAAGGGAAGATGGAGCGGCGCATCTTCGTCGACCTGACCGGCCCGCAAGCCGTGCTGTCCTACGATCTATTGTCGGAGGCCGGGTTCCGAAGGTCTTTGGGCTTCGCTTACAGACCCGCCTGCCCCGGCTGCAACGCGTGCGTCGCCGTGCGCATCCCGGTCGAGCGATTCGAAATGACGCGCCAATGGCGCCGCGTGCTCGCCGCGAATGCCGATCTCACCGCGCAGATCCGCCCGGCGATCGCCACGGCCGAGCAATACGCGCTGTTCTCGCGCTATCAAGTCGGCCGCCATCGCGACGGCGAAATGGCGCGGATGGATTTCGAGGATTACCGCACGATGATCGAGGTCGGCGCGGCGTCCTCACATGTCGTCGAATTCCGCGATGGCCACGGCAATTTGATGGCCGGGTGCCTGGTCGACCGGATGGCGAGCGGCTTCTCGGCCGTCTACTCGTTCTACGAACCCGAGACGCCCAAGCGCTCGCTGGGGACGCATGTCGTGCTGGCGCTGATCGACACCGCGCGCGCCGAGGGATTGCCCCATGTCTATCTGGGCTATTGGATCGGCGAGAGTAATAAAATGGCCTACAAGGTGCGGTTCCAGCCGCTCGAGGCGCTGACCCGCGAAGGCTGGCGCGCGCTCGATACCCAAGGCCGGATCGTCCAAAAGCCGGCCGAACCCGCCTGAAAACGGGCGTTCCGGCGTCCGGAATTACCCATCTTCGCTTGATATTCGGCGTTTCCAGGGCCATAACGGGTTATCGGCCGTCGGCGAAAAGCTGCGGCCAACGCGACCGGAAAAACAACGCCGGCGCGGATAACGAAACAGGGAACCCCAAGGAGACTCCTGCAATGCAGCGTCGTAAATTTTTGACCGGGGCCGGTGTCGGCCTCGCCGCAGCGCCGTTGGCCGCCCCCGCGATCGCGCAGGGCGTGATCCGCTGGCGTATGGCGTCGAGCTTCCCGAAGTCGCTCGACACGATCTACGGTGCCGCCGAAATTCTGGCGAACCGCGTCAAGGAAAGCTCGGGCGGCAAGTTCGAAATCCGCGTTTTCGCGGCGGGCGAAATCGTCCCGGGCCTGCAAGTGCTCGACGCCGTGCAGGCCGGCACGATCGAAGCCGGTCACACCGCGAATTACTACTATGTCGGCAAGGATCCGACGTTCGCGTTCGATACCGCCATTCCGTTCGGCCTCAACTCGCGCCAGCAGACCGCGTGGATGTATGCGGGCGGCGGTGCGGCGGCGGTGGCCGAACTCTTCAAGCAGTATAGCTGCGTCGCCTTCCCGACCGGCAACACGGGCGCCCAGATGGGCGGCTGGTTCCGCAAGGAAATCAAGACGCCGGACGACCTCAAGGGCGTCAAGATGCGCATCGGCGGTTTCGCCGGCCAGGTGCTGACCAAGCTCGGCCTCGTGCCCCAGCAGCTCGCCGCGGGCGATATCTACCCGGCGCTGGAAAAGGGCACGATCGACGCGGCCGAATGGGTCGGTCCCTACGACGACGAGAAGCTCGGCTTCAACAAGGTCGCCCGCTACTACTACTATCCGGGCTGGTGGGAAGGCGGGCCGCAGCTCTCCTCGCTCGTCAACGACAAGGCTTGGGAAGGCTTGTCGTCCGAGAACAAGTCGATCTTCCAATCGGCGGCTTGGGAAGCGCACACGGCCATGCAGGCCAAGTACGACGCCCAGAACCCGGCGGCGTTGCGCCGCTTGATCGCGGGCGGCACGCAGCTGCGCGCCTTCAGCCGCGACACGATGCTCGCCTGCCTGAAGGCGTCCAACGAGCTGTACGAGGAAACGTCGGAAAAGAACCCGCTGTTCAAGAAGATCTACGAAGGCTGGCGCCGTTTCCGCACGGACCAGTTCCAGTGGTTCCGCGTGAACGAAGCGGCCTACGACCAGTTCGTCTATCAGAACCTGTCGTCGAACCAGCAGCGCCGCGGCTAATCCCCGCGCTGACGCTGAAGGCACCGAAACCCGCCGGCGCAAGCCGGCGGGTTTTTCGTTTAGAACACCATCCGCGTGAGCCACAGCCCGGCGAACAGCGCCAGCACCGAGCCCGCGACGGATACGCCGCCATAGAGTGCGGCATTCGCGATATCGCCGCGCTCGATCAGCATCGCGACATCGAGCGAAAACGCGGAGAACGTCGTGAATCCGCCGAGGATCCCGGTTGTCAGGAACAGCCGCGCATCTTGCCCGCCATCGCCCTTGAACGCGAAATAGCCGACGATCAATCCCATCGTCAGCGACCCCGCCAGATTTACGAACATCGTGCCGTACGGAAAAGCCGTTCCGAGCAGCCGCGCCGCCGCGAGATTGACGCCGTGGCGTAGAACCCCGCCGATCCCGGCGCCGACGAACACGATCAAGTAACCCACGTCACGTTCCTTTCGTTTGCCCGAAGCTTACACGTCCCGGCTCGCGCACTGCGACGGCGTGCATGGCAGGCATCGGCGTTCCGCACACCGACATACCCCATTTCGCTTGAGGATTGATCCTGCCCGGCCCATAAGGGGCCGATTGGCCATGGGTCTAGTCTCACCATTGGCTAACGCGTCCGGGCGGCAATTCCGGCGCGCTCAATCGGTACTTAGGGAAACCCCAAGGAGAAATACGGTTCATGCAACGTCGTAAGTTTTTGGCCGGGGCCGGCGTGGGCCTTGCGGCCGCACCGCTCGCGGCACCCGCGATCGCGCAAGGCGTGGTGCGCTGGCGTCTGGCGTCGAGCTTTCCGAAATCGCTCGACACGATCTACGGCTCGGCCGAGATCATCGCCAACCGCGTGAAGGACATCACCGGCGGCAAGTTCGAAATCCGCGTCTTCGCGGCGGGCGAAATCGTCCCGGGCCTGCAAGTGCTCGACGCCGTCCAGGCCGGCACGATCGAAGCGGGCCACACGGTCAATTACTACTATGTCGGCAAGGATCCGACATTCGCGTTCGACGCGGCCGTGCCGTTCGGCCTCAACTCGCGCCAGCAGACCGCGTGGATGTATTCGGGCGGCGGTGCGGAAGCGATGGCCGAACTGTTCCGCCAGTACAACATGATCGCCTTCCCGGCCGGCAATACCGGCACGCAGATGGGCGGCTGGTTCCGCAAGGAAATCAAGACGACGGAAGACCTGAAGGGTCTGAAGTTCCGCATCGGCGGCTTCGCGGGTCAGGTGCTGACCAAGCTCGGCACCGTGCCCCAGCAGCTCGCCGGCGGCGACATCTATCCCGCACTCGAAAAGGGCACGATCGATGCGGCCGAATGGGTCGGCCCCTATGACGACGAGAAGCTCGGCTTCAACAAGGTCGCCCGCTACTACTACTATCCGGGCTGGTGGGAAGGCGGGCCGCAGGTCTCCGCGATCGTCAACGACAAGGCTTGGGAAGGCCTGTCGTCGGAAAACAAGGCGGCGTTCCAGGTCGCTTCGTGGGAAGCGCATGTGGCCATGCAGGCCAAGTACGACGCCCAGAACCCGGCGGCGTTGCGCCGCTTGATCGCGGGCGGCACGCAGCTTCGCCGCTTCACGAACGAGACGATGCTCGCCTGCTTGAAGGCGTCCAACGAGTTGTACGAGGAAACGTCGGAAAAGAACCCGCTGTTCAAGAAGATCTACGAAAGCTGGCGCCGTTTCCGCACGGACCAGTTCCAGTGGTTCCGCATCAACGAGGCCGCGTACGACACGTTCGTCAACGCGAACCTCGCCTCGACGCAACAGCGCCGCGGCTAAGGCCTCGGGCTTCGGCCCAAAACGAAACCCGCCGGCGCGCAAGCACCGGCGGGTTTTTCTTTGGCCGCGTAGGAAGCGATCAGTTCGCTTCTTCGGGCTCGGGCTCCATATCCATTTCCGGCACGTCGTCTTGTGCTGGTTCGCTTGGATTGTTCGCCGCCGGGTCCGAATTGGGGGCGCCCTCCTCGACCGTCGGCGGCGGGATCTCGATCGAATCGATGTCGCCCGCGAACGGCGCGTCGAGCGACCACGTCACCATCTCCGGGATCGCGATGACGAGACCGACCATGATGATCTGGATGCAGACGAACGGGACGGCACCCCAATAGATCTGCATCGTCGTGATCGGCTGCATCAGCTTCTTGGTGACGACGTCGATATACTCCTTCGCCGGCGCCACGCTGCGCAAATAGAACAGCGCGAAGCCGAAGGGCGGATGCATGAAGCTGGTCTGCATGTTCACGCCCAGCAGCACGCCGAACCAGATCAGGTTGATACCCAGCTTTTCCGCGACGGGCCCGAGCAGCGGCACGACGATGAACGCCAGCTCGAAGAAGTCGAGGAAGAACGCGAGCAGGAAGACCATGATGTTGACGACGATCAGGAAGCCGAGCTGGCCGCCGGGCAGCGACAGCAGCAGATGCTCGACCCACAAATCGCCGTTGACCGCGCGGAAGACGAGGCCGAACACGGTCGACCCGATCAAGATGAACACGACGAAGCAGGAGAGCTTCGCGGTCGTATCCATCGCCTGACGCATCAGGCCCCAGCTCAGCTGGCGCTTGATCAACGCCAGCACGATCGCGCCGGCGGCCCCCATCGCGCCGCCTTCGGTCGGCGTGGCGATGCCCAGGAAGATCGTGCCCAGCACCAGGAAGATCAGCACCAGCGGCGGCACCAAGCTCACGATGCAGCGCATCACAAGCTTCCAGCCGTGCAGCGTGCGCGCTTCCAGCGGCAAGGCGGGGGCCGCGTCCGGCCGGATGATCGTCAGCAGCAGCACGTAGCCCGCGTACATCGTGGCGAGCACGATGCCGGGGATGAAGGCGCCCGCGTACATGTCGCCCACCGAGCGGCCGAGCTGGTCGGCCATGATGATGAGGACGAGCGAGGGCGGAATGATCTGGGCGAGCGTGCCCGACGCCGCGATCACGCCCGACGCCAGACTGCGGTCGTAGCCGTAGCGCAGCATGATCGGCAGCGAGATCAAGCCCATCGCGATCACCGACGCGGCGACGACGCCGGTCGTGGCGGCGAGCAGCGCGCCCACGAAAATCACCGCGTAAGCGAGACCGCCGCGCATCGGCCCGAACAATTGCCCGATCGTGTCGAGCAGATCTTCGGCCATGCCCGATCGTTCCAGGATCAATCCCATGAAGGTGAAGAACGGGATCGCCAGCAGCGTGTCGTTGCGCATGATGCCGAACACGCGTTCGGGCAGCGCTTGCAACAGGATCGGCTGAAGCAGCCCAAGCTCGATGCCCACCAGGCCGAAAACGAGGCCGTTGGCGGCGAGCGCGAAGGCGACCGGGTAGCCGAGCAGCAGGAAGAACACGAGCGCCGCGAACATCACCGGCGCCATGTTTTCGATCAGAAACGCGACCATCAGGCTTGCCCTTCTTGACCGTGCGCGGATTTACGGTCGGCCGGATCGGGGCCGTGCCCGGTCAGGAAGGCGACGCGTTTGATGAGCTCGGAAATCGCCTGGATCGTCAGCAGGAAGAATCCGATCGGCACCAGGAACCGCGCGGGCCAGCGGATCAAGCCACCCGCGTCGGAGGATTGCTCGCCCGACATCAGGCTCATCGTCGCCGGATGCCACGACAGAACCAGGATGATCAACGAGAACGGCAGCAGGAAGACCAGCGTGCCGAAAATGTCGATCCACACTTGCGCGCGGCGCGACAGGTTCGAGGCCAGCACGTCGATGCGGATATGCTCGTTATGGAGCAGCGTGTAGCCCGATGCGAGCAGGAACACCGCCGAGAACAGGTACCACTGCAATTCGAGCCAGGCGTTCGAACTGGTATGGAGCGAATAACGCACCGTCGCGTTGATCGAACTGACGAGCACCGCCAGAAGAATAAGCCAATACACCGCCCGCCCGACCTTGAGATTCACCCAATCGATCGCGCGGCTCAACGCCAGCAAACCCGCCATAGCGGTTAACCTCCTAAACGCGCCTCCCTTTGTCCCGGGCGCTCTACGGCGCCTCAAAGACAACGGTAATGCGGTCTATAGATAGACCTTCGTATTAATTCAAGCGCGCAATGCCCGGGTTCGACGGGCATCGCGCGGAATTTACGTTACGCCTTAGGCCTTTTTCGCGAGCTGGCGGTTCGCCGCCAGAAGGACCGCCACGCCCAGCGCGCCCTTGACGACGATGCCGGCGGCGAAGGGCATCAAGCCCAGCGCGATCGCCTTGTCGAAGCCGACGAAGGTGGCGAGCCACAACACGCCCGGCACGAACAGGATCAAGCTGCCGAGCGTCATGGCACCGGCGAGCGTGGCGAGATTCGAGCCCCAGCCGCGTTCGGCCAGCCAGCCGCACAGGCCCGCCGACAGGACGAAGCCGGCGAGATAGCCGCCGGTCGTGCCCATCATATAGGCAAGGCCAATACCCTTCTCCGGCGTGCCGGCGAAGACCGGGAAGCCGAGCGCGCCCTGCGCCAGATAGAACAACACCGTCGCCATGCCCAAGCGCGCGCCGTAAGCGAAGCCGATCACCAGCACGACGAAGGACTGCATCGTCATGGGTACGGGCCACATCGGCACCTGCGCGCGGGCCGAGGCCCAGAGCAGCGCCGAGCCGAGCACCACGAGGGCGGCCTTGCGAACGAAGTCGCGCTCACGCGCGGGCCAAATCAGATCGACGAGCGGAGCGGTGGTCGCTTCGAGACGCATGGAATGATTCTCCGGTGTGGAACTTCGGGGAATGGCTTAGCGCGGCGTTATTCGGGGCGCAAGGATCAGCCCCAGACGCGCACCGGGCCGGTATCGATATGGATGAAGTCGGAGCGCGGATACTGCCCCACCCCGCCCGCCTGAAGCTGGACAGCGACCTGGCGCAACGCGCGGGTCGAGCGGCCGGCGAGATCGATATCGACCGCGCGGGCGTGGAGATGGAAGGAATTGCGCGCCACACCGCCATGCTTGCGCGCGACCGCGTTGGTCTTGGGCGAGCGATAGGCGGAGATGACGCGCCACGGCTCCGACAAGTCCAGGCGCTGCTGCATTTCCCACATGATGTCGTAAAGCTTGGGATCCATATGCGCGACGATTCCCGCGCGATGGTCGCGCAGCACCCGGTCCAGGCGCTGCAACGCCTCGGGCACGTAACTGCCGTCGCGCCAATAGACGGCGTCGAAACGCTCGCCCGTGTTGACGACCTGAAGGCTGAGCGCGCGCTGCCCGGCCGGGCGCAGCGGCACCGGCCCCGACGGCGGCCCCAGATTGCGCGCGGGCTTCGGGTTGGCGGCGGCAGTGCGTTTGACGGCGGCTTTCTTTTTCGCCTCCGCGGCTTCGGCGAGGCCAGGAACGGCGCTGACCAGTCCGGCCGCCAGACCGCCGATCAACAGGCGGCGGCGAAAAGAATTATCGGGTTGATCGAAATCCACTGGCCCAGCGTCCCCGTTCGGCAAGATATGCGCAGAATGCACATCTGACTTTACCGAGGCAAGCTCGAAGAAATATGTTGAAACAGCCGCATAACAGACTGTTTTTAAAAGTTTTTATTTGGCCCCGAAATGTCCCGTAACGATTACGGCGCCAAGGTCGGCGGGGGAATCGCGCCCTCGCGCGGCAATGCGAGCGAGGCGACGGGTCGCTTCTCCACGCCGGCGATGAACAGCGCATCCAGTCCGTAAACGTCGTCGCGCCAGTTCAGCACGCCGTCTTTCACGAAGGCGGTCTTGTAGACCAAGTGGACGGGGATCGCCCCGCCCCGCACCGGCACGCTGCGGGTGACCTGTTCGGCGTCGGCCGTTTCGATCGCGGCGCGGTCCCAGCCCGGCGTGCGGCTCAGCACCCATTCGACCAGATCGATCGGCCGTTCCAGGCGCACGCAGCCCGACGACAATGCGCGATCGGCGCGGCCGAAATAATGCCGGTCGGGCGTGTCGTGCAGATAGACGTCGTAGGTGTTGGGCATGGTGAAGCGCACCTGCCCCAGCGCGTTCTTCGGCCCCGGATCCTGGCGCATCCAATAGCCCATCGAACGCGGCGTCACTTTGCGCCAATCGACTTTGCGCGGATCGACCTCCTCGCGGTTGTCGCCCCAGCCGCGATAGACGCGGAAGCCTTGGTCGATCAACGCCTGCGGATTGGCGCGCAAGCGCGGCAGCATATCCTCGCGCACCAGCTTCAGCGGCACGGTCCAGGTCGGGTTGAAGATGATGTCGGTGATGCGGGTCGAGAAGATCGGCGTCGCGCGTTTTTCGCGGCCCACGACCACGCCCATCTCGAGCTTCACCTCGCCGTTTTCGATCGCGCGCAATTCGAAGCCGGGCACGTTGACTTCGACGTAAGCGCCCTTGGCGGGACGAGGGTTTGTCGCGCGCAAACGATCGAGATTGGCGGCGATCTGCGCGATGCGCTGATCGACCGTCTTGTTGATCGCGGCGAAAGTGCGCGGGCCCACGCGCCCGTCGGCGGCGAGACCGTGACGGCGCTGGAACGCGACGACCGCATCGACGAGTTCGAAGCCGTAATACTCGAGCTCGAACTGATCCGCGGGCTCGGGCGCGATGCCTTCGGTCACCGCCAGGCGCTTGCGCAAGGCGGGAACGCGCGTATCGACGGCACCCGGTTCCAGCGTGCCGCCGCGCGGGTCGACGTTGCGCCAACCGCCTTTGGCTTTCAGCGCGCGCAGATCGGCGAGTGCCGCCAGCAACGCCGCGTATTCCGCATCTTGCGGCGACAAAGCGGCGAACACTGTTTCGGGCGCGTCGTTGCGCGCGAGTTCGCGTAAGATCGCCGCCGCATCGATCGCGCGTGGCGCGATGCGCACATCGGCGGGCAACGCGACGGAGGCGACGCGCCCACCCGCCAAATCGCCCGCGAAGCGCGCGGCCGACCGGCTGAGGGTGAGTTCGAATTCGGCGAGGCCTTGCGGATCGTTGGTGCGGCGCAAGCGCTCGAGATCGGCGACCTTATAGTCGGCGGCGATCAACCCGAAATCGGCCGCCCGCCCCAGCGTTTCGGTCAAACGCAGCGCGTACGCGGTCGGGCCGTCGGGACCAAACCACAGCGGCTCGAAATTGCGGGTCTCGTAGAGGCCTTGCAGCACATCGCCGGCGGGTTCGGCCGGCAGCGAAACACGCGTCAGCCCGTCGCGCAGATAGGGGCGCAGATCGGCCGTCGCCGCCTGAGCAGCGACGGGCGCGGCAGCCGGGGCGACGACGAGCGAGACGGCCAGGAAAACGAGGGGTGCGAACATTTCACCGTGCAGATTAGCACGGGCGTCGCACGCCGAATCAGGATCGCGCCGAACTGTGGCGCGCGCGACACGATTTATTGCGGATTGTTGCCCCGGACGGACCGGATGGCGGCGCTTACATGCCCGCGAGCAGGTCGCCCGTCGCGACGGCTTCCGTGCCGCGCAGATAGCGATCGAAGAACGCGACCGAGCGCGTGATCGACTCGCGGCTGGCGTCGCCGCGGAAGAAATGCCCCTGGTTCTGGAACAACGCGAACTCGAACGGCACCGACAGGCGCTTCAGCACTTCGCGGGTCATATGCGCGCGGGCGACCGGCACGGTGCGGTCTTGGCGGCCATGGACGATCAGCGTCGGCGCCAGACGGGTGGTGTGCGGGGTCACGTTGCCCGGCATGCCGCCGCCCATGTTGACGACGGCGGCGATACGCGGATCGCGGCTCGACAGGCCCATCGCCTGGAAACCGCCCAGCGAGAAGCCGAACACACCCATGCGCTTGGAATCGATGGCGCGATCGCGCGACATTTGATCCAACGCGGCGCGCACGATGTCGTGCTGCTGTTCGAATTCGGAAATCAGCGCCTTGCCGCGCGGGCGGTTGCGGTTCCGCTCGCCCAGATAATGCGGCAGATAGACCACATAGCCCTGGCTCGCGAACATCTCGGCGGCGCCGCGATAGAACGAGCCGTCGCCGATGCCCGAAGCGCCGTGCAGCAGCAGCACGGCCGGGCGCGGCCCGTCCATTTCCGGGCGATAGATTTCGAGGCGCACTTGGCGGTTCGCGGCGCGGTAGCGCGTGTCGCTGCGCTTCACCACCGCTTGCAGAGTGCGCAGATCGGCACCTTCGCCGAAGCTTTGGCTGGCGCGCGGGCCCGACATCCACTCCGGTGCGGCCTGGCGGCCTTCGTCGCGGAAATCGCCCATCGTCGCCTTGTTGAAGGCTTCGTCGGATTCGGGGCCGGTCGCACCGGCGATGGCGCGGCCGAGCGTCACCGCCCCGGCGGGCCGGCGCGGTTCTTCCTTCGCCGCTTCGGGCGCCAGGAACGTGACGGGCAGGCTGGGATCGAGGAGATAGGCCGGATCGAGAGCGGCGTTCGGCGCGGCAGCTTCCGGATCGCGTTCGACACCGGCGGGCGAAGCCTCGCGCGCGGCGGCGATTTGCGTCGGGGCCGGGATCGCAGCGGCCGCGTTATCGGTCGCGACCTGCGATGCCACCGCCAAAGCGACGATCAATTCGATCATTCCGGAGCCGCCCCTGTTTGTTGCGGTTTATTGCAAGTGCGGTGGGGATAACACAGGGTTCGGCCGGATGGGAGTCAGAATTTCGGTAAAATCGTTAAATTAACCAATGGGTTGGTTTTTTCCTTTAGAATCAAAGAGGGCGGAAGCGCTGGCCCCCGCCCTCTCTGCTTGGTTTCGCGCCAGAAAAACCGGCTGGCGGTTTTTTCGGCGAAGTGAGGACTCGCGGTATCAGTGCGATTCCCGGGCGTCGAAATGGCGCTTGATCAGCCAGAACTCGAACAAGACGATCAGCGCGAACACGACCAGCGCCACCGGATACATCTCGCTGCCATGGCTGGCCGAGGCGAAGAACAACGCCAGGATCCCCACCACGCCGGCGATGATCCCAATAATCCACGACTGCAAACCGGACATCGACGACTCCCCTTTTCGATTTGTCGGCGCGGCGGAAAATAGCCGCCCGACGGTCAGCACGCCAGAAGGTCTTCGGCCTTCCCGGCCAACAGCGACGGAATGGCGCGGGTGATCCGATCGATCGGCCAATCCCACCAGGCGAGTGCCAACAGCTTTTCGACCGTCGCGTCGTCGAAGCGGCGCTTGGCCACGCGCGCGGGATTGCCAACGACCACCGAATAGGGCGGCACGTCCTTGGCGACGACGGCGCGCGCCCCCACGATGGCCCCCGTCCCGACTTTGACGCCGGGCAGGATCATCGCCTCGTAGCCGATCCACACATCGTGCCCCAGCACGATGTCGCGCTTCGCCGGAACGGGCATTTTCTCGACCGGCATGTCGTCCGCCCAACCGTTGCCGAACACGGGGAACGGAAAGCTCGACGGGCCGACGCTGGGATGGTTCGCGTCCGCCATCACGAAGGTGGCGCCGTGCGCGATCGCGCAGAACTTGCCGATGACGAGTTCGGCGCCCGAGATGCCGAAATTGTAGCGGACGTTGCGGTCGAAGAAGCGCGTGGGATCGTCGAAATCCGAATAATAGGAATATTCGCCCACGCGGATATTGGGCGTGGGCTTCGATTCCAAAAGCGGCTTCAGAAACGCCGTGTGTTTGGCGTTCTTGCCGAAGGGAAAGACCAGAGCCGGATCCGGGCCGTTCATTAGCGCCTTCCTCCCAGGTTTTTTTATTTAGATTTCGACTTGGGTGCCCAACTCCACGACGCGGTTCGACGGAATGCGGAAGAAATGCGTGGCCGCGTAGGCGTTGCGCGACAACGCGATGAACAGCTTCTCGCGCCAGCGCGGCATCAGCGGCTTGTTCTTGGGCACGAGGTTTTCGCGCCCCAGGAAGAACGACGTGTCCATCAGATCGAATTTGAGGCCGTAAGGCATCGCCAAGCGCAATGCGCGCGGGATGTTCGGCCCTTCCATGAACCCGTAATGCAGCACGATGCGCCAGAAATTCTTGTCCAGCGCCTCGACCTCGATCCGGTCCTTGTCGGCGACCGCCGGGATCTGTTCGGTCACGATGGTCAGCAGCACCACGCGCTCGTGCAGCACCTTGTTGTGCTTCATGTTGTGCAGCAGCGCGTAAGGCACGCCGTCGGTCGTCCCGGTCAGGAACACCGCCGTGCCCGAAACGCGCGGCGGGTTGCCGTCCTTGATGCGCGCGATGAACGGGTCGAGCGGCACGGTGCCTTCGTGCAAGCGTTCGTTCAGGATCCGCCGCCCGAGCTTCCAGGTCGTGAAAATCAAATAGAGGCAGGTGCCGATCACCAGCGGCACCCAGCCGCCGTCGACGATCTTGGCGAGATTGGCGAAGAAGAAGGTCAGATCGATCGTCAGCAGCGCGATCGTGATGCCGCCCGCGATCCAGCGCGGCCAGTTCCACACATGGCGCGCGACGACATAGGCGATCAGCGTGGCGACGCACATCTCGCCCGATACCGACACGCCATAGGCGGCGGCGAGCGAGCTCGAATCCTGGAAACCGATCACGAGGGCGAGCACGCACGCGCACAAGATCCAGTTCACGCGCGGCACGTAGATCTGGCCGATTTCGGTTTCCGACGTATGGCGCACTTCCAGGCGCGGCAGGAAGCCGAGCTGCACCGCCTGGCGCGCGAGGCTGAACGCGCCGGTGATGACGGCTTGCGAGGCGATCACCGTCGCCGCCACGGCGAGCGCGATGACCGGATAAAGCAGGAAGTCGGGCACCATCAGATAGAACGGATTCGCCGCCGCTTCGGGCTGGCGGATCATCAAGGCGCCTTGGCCGAAATAATTCAGCACGAGGCAGGGCTGCACGAAACAGATCCAAGCAAGGCGGATCGGGCGCTTTCCGAAATGGCCGATATCGGCGTAAAGCGCTTCCGCCCCCGTCAGCGCCAGGAACACCGCGCCCATCACCAGGAAGCCGCGCAAACCGTCGGCGTAGAGGAAATGGATGCCCCAATACGGGTTCAGCGCGTGCAGCACTTCGGGCGTTTTGACCAGCGACATCACGCCCAGCACGCCCAGCACCGTGAACCACAACGTGGTGATCGGGCTGAAGAACGCGCCGACTTTCGCGGTTCCTTTACGCTGGAAAATGAACAGCGCCACCAGCACGACGCAGGCGATCGGCACCACGAAATTCTCGAATTCGGGTGCGGCGACCTTGATGCCTTCGGCCGCCGACAGGACCGAAATCGCCGGCGTGATGACCGCGTCGCCGAAGAACAGCGCGGCGCCGAACAATCCCGCCGCCAGAATCGGCACGCCGCGATGCGTGCCTTCGGGCGCCTTGCGCATGGCCAGCGCCATCAGCGCGAACATGCCGCCTTCGCCGCGATTGTCGGCGCGCAGGATGTAGGTGACGTATTTGAGCGTGACGACGATCACCTGCGTCCACACGATCAGCGACAGCACGCCGAGCACGTGTTCGACGGTCGGCTCCATCGGATGCGGGCCGGTGAAGGCTTCGCGCAAGGTGTAGAGCGGCGAGGTGCCGATATCGCCGAACACGACGCCGATCGCGCCGAGTGCGAGCGCGAACAGGCGTTTGTCGCCTTCCGGCGCATCTGAACTGGTCGAGGTCATGTATCCGTTCGCGGGACGCGCGTGTGTCGTTTTCGGACTTGCGGGACGCGGGCGTCGTGTCGCCCTTATTCGGGCGGACTCTGCCCCAAGCGCCGAGCCAAAACCAGCGGCAGATTGTCCCCGCCTGCCGACTCCTTATATAAGGTCGCGCAAATGGCCCGCCGTTCCGAACCCGCAATCAATCTTCCGCCCGCGACATTCGCCCTGATCGTCCTGGTGTTCGTCGCGCATGTCGCGCTGTTGCTGATGGGCGACGACGCGCGCTGGATCGCCTATGACGAGTTCGGCTTCGTGCCGCTGCGTTACTCGGGCCGCGTGCCGCTCGAATGGCCCGCTTTCGCCGCGCCTTTCACCTATCTGTTCATCCACGGCGACTGGATGCATTTGGGAATCAATCTCGTCACGCTCGCCGCGTTCGGTGCGGGCGTCGAACGGCGCATCGGCGCCTTCAATATGGTGTCGCTGTTTTTCATGAGCGGCGTGATCGCGGCGGGCGCCCATTACGCCGTCTACACGGACTCCGCCGAGCCGGTGATCGGCGCCTCGGGCGCCATCTCGGGCCTGATGTCGGCGGCGCTGCTGGCCTTGCGCGAAAGCGGGCGCATGGGCCGCAGCCCGATCTTCGTCATGGCGGCGCTGTGGATCGCCGCCTTCACCCTGCCCGATCTTTTCTCGGGCCAGCTCGTGCAGGGCGCTTCGGTCGCTTGGGTCGCGCATATCGGCGGCTTCGTCGCGGGCCTCGTGCTCTATCGTTTCTTCGCAGGCAGGCCCGCATGACGATCCCCTACGACATTCTGCGCAAAGCGATGCTGCCGCTCGACGGCACGATCGCCGATTACGTGCCGTCGATCCTGAAGGCCTACGCCGCCATCGTGCCGATGGAACGCTGGTCGAAGCTCGAGATGATCGATTTCACTTCCGGCTCCTGCCTGATGCCGATGGCCTTCGCCGCCGCCGGTGCGCGCAAGCTGACCGTCAACGACGCCGCGCCGCGTTCGCATCTCGCGGCACGATTCCTGTTCGGCGCTAAAAAGATCGACGCCAAGCGCGTCGCCGCGTTGCTGTCGGCCAAGCGCCCGAAGCTGCTGGCACACGTGCCGACCTTCCATTTCGCCTGCGATTACCTGACCGAACCGGTCTGCGATGTGTTCGACCAGCTTTATCACGCCGACGTGCCCGCCGCCGAACGCGACGGGTTGCGCTATCTCGCCGTGCGCTGGGCGTTGGGCTTCGCGCCGTCGATGGTCGACGGGTTCGAGATTCTCTACACCCACGACCCCAAGCAGTTGCGCGCGATCAAAGACGTCGACTGGAAACCCTATCTCGCGCGCGCAGCGAAACCCGCCAGCGTGCTCGCCGCGCATGTGCGCGAACTCAACGCCGCGATCGACGTGCTGGGCCCCAAGCGCGCGGCCTTGCATATCGGCGACATGAAGGACCTCGCGAAACGTTTGAAGCCGCGCGTGCCGTGCTTCGCCGCCGTCAATCCGCCGACGCGCGGGCTCGACGAATACACGATCGACGATCAGCTCGTGCATTCGCTGATGGAAAACCGCTGGCTGCCGCTGTCGCGCACCTCGGAATCGCATCGCGATTTCTGGGTGAAGCGCGTCGATGCGGCTTTGCGCGAACTGCCCGCCGGCACGCATTACATGGTGTGGGGCGGCGACGGCTCGATGGCCTTCGAGGAATGCCTGAAAGTCTGGGAAATCTACGGCCGCCCGCTGCATCTGAAGCGACTGGGGTCGCGCCCCAACTCGGCCGGCTGGGGCATATTTGAAATACACTAATACAGAGTGAAATAGCTGATATTCCAGAGATTTTCCGATTTACCCCCTTGCCGGGAGGCAAACGAACCCCATATTGATGTTCATGCTCGCGCACTCCCCCCGCACGAGCGCATGTAATCCGATCATCCCCCCCTCGATCGGATTGCCCCAGACCCCGGCGCCCCCGCGCCGGGGTCATTCATTTCAAAGCGAAGTTTCGGGAACGGTCCGGCCGTCCAGGCGGCGCAGCAAGCGCAGGCGGAAGCCTTTGCCGCCGGGATCTTTGCGGTCTTCCTCCAGCGCCATGATGGCGCTGCCCATGGCGACGCTGCCGAACGTCACCGCGAAGGCGATCAGCAGCATCGTTAGAACGATGCCCATATGCGCGGAGTTGCCGATCAAGCGCCACAAGCCGCCGATATCGAACCATAGCAGCGCGCCCAGGATCGACCAGCCGACGGCGATGCCGATCAGCATATGGCCGGCGAGGAACAGCAGGATCGGACCGATACGATTGGGCGGCATGGCGCTATCCTACACCCGCCGACCCGGCCCGGCCGCCTGCGACAAACCGGCGCGGGCCGGGCTGGTCTAAACCGCCGCGAGAGCCTATATGTCCCGCCCCATGACCGCCGCACCCCGCACCAAAGCCGCGCCCGCCCGCCCCGCGCCGAAGATTGGCATCGTCAGCCTCGGCTGCCCGAAGGCGCTGGTGGATTCCGAACGCATTCTCACCAAGCTGCGCAGCCAGGGCTACGAGATCGCGCCCGACTATGCCGGGGCCGACGCCGTCATCGTGAACACCTGCGGCTTCCTCGACAGCGCGCGCCAGGAATCGCTCGACGCGATCGGCGAGGCGTTGCGCGAAAACGGCAAGGTCATCGTCACGGGTTGCTTAGGCGCGGATAGCGGCCTGATCAAGGAAACGCATCCCAAGGTGCTGTCGGTTTCCGGGCCGCATCAATACGAGCGCGTCGTCGAAGCCGTGCACGCCGCCGTACCGCCGGTCCACGATCCCTATCTCGACCTGGTGCCGCCGCAGGGCTTGCGCCTCACCCCGCGCCATTACGCCTATTTGAAAATCTCCGAAGGCTGCAATCACTCGTGCAGCTTCTGCATCATCCCGTCGATGCGCGGCAAACTCGTCTCGCGCCCCGCCGGCGAAGTGATGATCGAAGCCGAACGCCTGGCGCTGGCCGGCGTGCGCGAGCTTCTCGTCATCAGCCAGGACACATCGGCCTATGGCGTGGATATCCGCAACGCCGAAAGCCCGTGGCGCCGGCGCCAGGTGCGTGCACACATGACCGATCTCGCCGCCGCTTTGGGCGAGCTTGGCGTGTGGGTGCGGCTCCATTACGTCTACCCCTATCCGCATGTCGACGACGTGATCCCGCTGATGGCGGAAGGCAAAATCCTTCCCTATCTCGACATCCCGTTCCAGCACGCGAGCCCCACGGTGCTGAAAGCGATGAAGCGCCCCGCACATGGCGAGAAGACATTGGGCCGCATCGCCCAGTGGCGGCGCGACGTGCCCGACATGACCGTGCGCTCGACCTTCATCGTCGGCTTCCCCGGCGAAACCGAAGCCGATTTCCAAATGATGCTCGATTGGCTCGACGAAGCGCAGCTCGACCGTGTGGGCTGCTTCAAGTTCGAGCCGGTCGAGGGCGCAAAAGCGAATGATCTTCCCGGCGCCGTGCCCGAGGACGTGAAGGAAGAACGCTGGCATCGCTTGATGGCCGCCCAGCAGAAAATCTCGGCCGCGCGCTTGAAGCGTTTCGTCGGCCGCGAGATCGACGTACTGGTCGATCACGTCGACGCCAAAAAGGGTGTGGCGGTCGCGCGCTCCAAGGCCGATGCGCCGGAGATCGACGGCGTTGTGAAGGTCAAGAACGCCAAGGCGGCACGCGCGGGCGAGTTCCTGAAGGTCCGCGTCGACAAGGCCGACGCCTACGACCTGCACGCCGCCGCGCTCTAACGCTTCGCCATCAACTCCGCGAGCAAGCGCTGGAACGCGGCGGCGTCGATCGTCGCCTCGCTCGCTTCGCTGCGCAGTTCCAGAAAGCGCGAAGCGCCCGTCGCGGCGAACAAGGCCGCTTGCTCGGGCTCCAGTGTCGTCCAATGGAAGGCTTCGTCGACCGACGGGCGGAACGGGGCGCGACCGCCCTTGTTCGATTGGTGGAAGACTTCGAGCCCGTGGACGCCCTTGTCGGTCAGCGTCACCTCGACCTCCAGCCGTCCCCAGGGCGTGTCGGCGCCATAGGTGACGATCGCCGCGTCGGGCGCGCGGAAGATGTAGGACATCTCGCTGAGAATCGGCACGAAAGGCATCGCGCCCTTTTATGCCATCGGCCCCCGAGTCCATCCGAGGCGCATGCGCGGCAGCGCCGATTTTCGGATCGGCTGGGGCGACTCGACAATCGGCCGCCGCCTAAGGCATCCGCACGGGGCTTGCGATTTTGTAATCTATAAATTACATTCCGCATGTGATCGAGATCGAAATAACCGATATCTTCGACCGGTGGCTGCGCAAGCTCGGCGATTTGCGGGCGAAGGCGCAGATTTTCGAGCGCATTCGCCGCATGCGGGACGGCAATCCCGGCGACGTCAAACCCGTCGGCAAGGGCGTCAGCGAAATGCGGATCGCGTCGGGCCCCGGCTATCGCCTCTACTTCACGCAGCGCGGGCGAACGCTGGTCATCCTGCTCTGCGGCGGCGACAAATCGAGTCAGCGGGAAGACATCGCGCGCGCCATCGAGATGGCGCAACGGAGAAAGTGATGAAGCTCAAGACGAAAAAATTCGACGTCGCGAATTATCTCGACGGCGATGAAATGATCGGCGTCTTTCTCGACGCGGCGTTCGAGAGCGGCGAGATCTCGCGCATCGCCGAGGCGCTGGGCGACGTCGCGCGCGCGCGTGGTATGACCAAGATCGCCAAAGCGACGGGCCTTGCCCGCGAACAGCTCTATAAGACGCTCAGCGCCTCGGGAAAGCCCGAACTCTCGACGGTGCTGAAGGTGATGGCAGCGTTCGGCGGCGGGCTGCGCTCGAATTTCCCGCGCACCCGCAACGCGCGACGCCAGCCCGCGCGACGCAAATCCGTCGCCAAATCACGCAAGGCGGCATAGCCCCCCAACGCGCTATGCCGCGAGCCAGCCTTTCAACTGCGCGTCGTCGAGCATCGCCTTCGTCATGTCCCACATCAGCTTCGACCCATCTTCGATATGGGCGTTCTTCTTGAGCGCCATATCCTTCGTGATGCCGTGCTTCAGCCAGGTATGGCCGTCGGTCTTGTAGTTGTGGAAGATCGGCAGCATCCGGTCGAGACCGCGCAAGAACAACGCTTCGGGGCTGTCGCCGTTTTCGAATTCTTCCCAAAGCGCGAGAATCTCCGCATGCAGCGCGGTGCCGGCGATGGGCACCAGCATCGTTTCGAGCGCTTCGCGCTCCGACGCTTCCTGCACGGCTTTGTTTTTGTCGTAATGGAACGTGTCGCCGGTCAGCGCCTCGGCGAGGTCGTGGAACAGCGCCATCTTGACCGTCTTCATGACGTCGATCTTCCGGTCGCTGAACGCGCCGAAACACAGCACCGCCATCGCCAGCGAGAAACTATGCTCGGCGGTGCTTTCCGTGCGCGCGCCGTTCATCAAGAGATTTTTGCGATAGGTGGTTTTTAAGGCGTCGATATTTTCAATGAACCGCAGCGCGTCGCGGAACTTGGCGGCTTGGTCTTCCATCGGCGCCTCTCCCCATTTCGGATATCGATTCCCGTGGTGCCCGCTGCCGGACTCGAACCGGCACGCCCGGAAGGGCTCAAGATTTTAAGTCTTGTATGTCTACCAATTCCATCAAGCGGGCACGTCGCGGCGGCGCCGACTATAACGGCGGTTCGTCGGTCGGCGTACCGCCATGTTTGCGGATCAGCGCGGCGGCCGCGTCGGCCACTTCTTTGAGCCGTACACGATCGGCGCCGCGAATGACGATGGCGTTGCGGAACGTGCCGTCCGGGCGCTGGCCGGGATAGGAGCCGATATCGACGTCGGCGTTCGCCTTCTGCAAGGCGGCGAGATCGTCGCCGATTTTGCCTTCCGCCACTTCCGACACGACCGAATGCGACAGCAGGATCGGCCCGCCCTTCAGCGACGAGGCGATCCCTTCGAACATCGCCTGCAGAATGCGCGGCACGCCCGCCATCACATGCACGTTGCCGATCTTGAAGCCCGGCGCCTTGCTGATCGGATTGGGGATCAACTCCGAGCCGCGCGGCAGCGTCGCCATGCGCAAACGCGCGGGCGTCATTTCCGCATCGGACGTGTAGTTGCTGCGCAGAATGGCTCGCGCGCGTTCGTCCACTTCCCAGGGCACGCCGAACGCCTTGGAAACGCATTCGGCGGTGATGTCGTCATGCGTCGGCCCGATGCCGCCCGAGGTAAAGACGTAGGTGTATTTGGGCCGCACCTCGTTGAGCACGGCGACGATGATCGCTTCGTCGTCGGGGATCACCCGCGTCTCGCGCAGGCGAATGCCCATGGCGGTCAAACGCTCGGCAAGCCAGCCGGAATTGGTGTCCTTGGTGCGGCCGGAGAGGATCTCGTTGCCGATCACCAGTATGCAGGCGGTAGGAGCTTGGTCTGTCATGATCGAATCCTAATAGTATATTTAGCCTATGACCGACACCGTTCTCGCCGCCAGATATGCCGCCGCCGATCAAATGTCGAGCGGCCATGGCGTTTTGCCGGGGGGATTAGCCGTCGCGGAAGCCGCCCTCGCCGCCCATCGGGTGTTCGACCGGGTCTGGGCGCGCGCCTTCCCCCAAATCGACGCGGTCGGCGCCATCGCCTGCAAGGCCGGTTGCGGCTGGTGTTGCCACCAGCATGTCGCGATCCTGCCGGCCGAGGCGGTGGCGATCGCCCGCGCGATCGAGGGCACGAAACTCGCCGAGCGCTTCGATGCGCTCGCCCCCGCGATTTTGGGCAAGTCGAACGCACAGCGCAAAGCCGAGAAACGCCCCTGCGCCTTCCTGATCGACGGTGCTTGCGCGGTCTACGATGTCCGGCCCAATCGCTGCCGCGCCACGCATTCGCGCGATCTGGATTTCTGCAAGGCGCGCTACGAACTCGGCCACTCGCCCGCGACCAAGCCCGCCAAATCCATTCCGCTGGAGCCCGCCTTGATCGGCGACCAGGTGTTGAGGGGCTTGGGCCAAGCGCTGGCCGCCGCAGGGCTGGACGTAACGCCGCTCGAACTCACCCATGCCGTGGCGGCGCTACGCCGCGATCCCGATTTGGCCGAAGACTACGCCAAAGGGCGATTTTTTCCGGCCGCCGCCCAAGCGCCGGACGACCCGCAAACGGATACCGCGCCTCTGGCGTAAATCGGCCGGAGCGCTTATATAACCCGCAGAATGACCGATGTTCTCGCCCCCACGCCGCTCCTCGATTCCGACGGGCGGCCCGTCAAGTTCCATGGCCCCGAAGGTTTCGCGGGCATGCGCGCGGCCGGCAAGCTCGCCGCCGAAACGCTCGATATGATCGGGCCGCATGTGAAACCCGGCGTGACGACCGGCGAGCTCGACCGGCTCTGCCATGAATTCGTCGTTGCGCGCGGCGCGCGCCCCGCGCCGCTCGGCTATCGCGGCTTTCCCAAATCGATCTGCACGTCGGTCAATCATGTCGTGTGCCACGGCATCCCCGGCGACAAGCGGCTCGAAGACGGCGACATCATCAATATCGACGTGACGGTCATCGTCGACGGCTGGCATGGCGACACGAGCCGTATGTATTTCGCGGGCGATCCCGGCGTGCGCGCCAAGAAGCTGGTCGACACGACCTACGAAGCGATGATGGCGGGGATCGAAGTCGTACAGCCGGGCGCCACGTTGGGCGATATCGGGGCGGCCATCCAGCGCGTGGCCGAAGGCCAGCGCTTCTCGGTCGTGCGCGATTTCTGCGGCCACGGCCTGGGCCGGATCTTCCACGATTCCCCGTCGATCCTGCATTACGGCAAGGCGGGCACGGGCATGCGCCTGCAGCCGGGCATGTTCTTCACCATCGAACCGATGATCAACGCCGGCGATTGGCGCGTGAAGGTCCTGTCCGACGGCTGGACGGCCGTAACCAAGGATCGTTCCTTGTCGGCGCAGTTCGAGCATTCGATCGCCGTGACCGAAACGGGCTACGAGATTTTCACGCTGAGCCCGACCGGCCAGCATCGCCCGCCTTATTCGTTCGCCGGATAAGTCGCTGTCCCGAAGGTTGTGCGGCACGAATACGCGTGTATCATCACACGCGTGATGTCAGAGCCGCCTCCCGACGAAACTGCCGGCGTGGCCGAGGGCCCCGCCCCGCATTATCACGGCCATCGCCAGCGCCTGCGCGAACGCTTCCGCAAGGCGGGCGGCGGCGCGCTTCAGGATTACGAGCTGATCGAGCTGTTGCTGTTCGCCGCGATCCCGCGCCGCGACGTGAAGCCGCTCGCCAAGGCGTTGATCCAGCGCTTCGGGTCCTATGCCGATGTTTTGTCGGCCAGTCGCGAGGAACTCGCTGCGGTCGAGGGTTTGGGCGACGTGGCGATCGACACGCTGCTGGCGGTGCGCGAAGCGGCCGTGCGTCTGGCGCGCGCCGACGCCTCGGACAAGCCGATCCTGGGCGGCTGGGAAAAGCTGATGGATTACCTGATGGCGGATATGGGCCGCGCCAAGCAGGAGCATTTCCGCTTGCTGTTCCTCGACAAGAAGAACCGCCTGATCCACGACGAGATCCACCAGAAAGGCACGATCGATCACGCCCCGGTTTACCCGCGCGAGGTCGCCAAACGCTGCCTGGAGATCGGCGCCTCGGCCGTCATCCTGGTCCATAACCACCCCTCGGGCGACAGCAAGCCGAGTCGCGCGGATATCGACATCACGCGGGAAATCGACAAGGCGCTCAAGGCCATCGGCGTGACCGTCCACGATCACGTCGTCGTCGGCCGGCGCGGCCATACCAGCTTCAAGTCGATGGGGTTGTTCTGATAGTCTTCGGGCTATGAGATCCCACCACGACATGGGCGGCATCGAGCCGTTCGCCTCGCAACCGATCGACCGCGCCGAACACGAATTGTCGGAATTCGACAAACGCGTCGATGCGCTGGTCAATCTTCTGTCGCATCCCTCGCGCGCGCTGATGCGCGTCGATGAAATGCGAAACTCGATCGAGGCGATGCCGGCGGACGAATACGACCGCGCGCTCTATTACGAAAAATGGATCCACGCGGTCGCCGAGATCATGGTCGCCAAGGATGTGATCGGCGAGGAGGAGCTCGTCCTCAAACTCGCGGACCTCAAGGAAGAGGACGGCGAGGAAGCATGAGTTTCGCCCCCGGCACACGCGTGACCGTGCGCAACGATTGGCCCGAGGCGAAGGGCGCGAAGGTGCATATCCGCACGCCGCATTTCGTGCGCGGCAAGACCGGGCGGATCGAAACGCTGATCGGCGAATTCGGCGATCCCGAATACCTCGCCGTCGGCCGCAAGGATGCGCCCAAGCGCGCGCTTTATATGGTCGTGTTCGACCGTGCCGAATTGTTTCCCGGCACCGACGCGCATAACGAAACCCTGACCGCCGATCTCTACGAGAATTGGCTGGAGCCTGCGCCATGAGCGGCGATCATCACGATCATCTCCACACCCACGACGATCACGCGCATGCCCCCGTCGGCGTCACCGAGCCACGCCCGGAATATGCGCGGCTCGAACGCGCCGTGCGCGAATTGCTGATCGCCAAAGGCGTGCTGACGGCCGAAGACATCCGCAAGCAGATCGAATTGATGGATAGCCGCACCCCGGCGATGGGCGCCAAGATCGTCGCGCGCGCCTGGGTCGATCCGGCGTTCAAGGCGCGGCTGATGAAGGACGCGAAGGCCGCCGCCGACGAGATGGGCGTGGACACGTCCAACTCCGCGACCGTCGTGGCGCTGGAGAACACGCCCGCGCGCCATCACGTCGTCGTGTGCACGCTGTGCTCCTGCTATCCCAAGGCGATTCTGGGCGTGCCGCCCGCCTGGTACAAATCCAGCGCCTATCGCGCGCGCACGGTCAAGGAACCGCGCAAGGTCTTGGCGGAATTCGGGACTTTCCTGCCTGACGACGTCGAAATCCGCGTCGTCGATTCCACGGCCGATATGCGCTATCTGGTCGTGCCGATGCGACCGGCCGGAACCGAGGGATGGAGCGAAGACCGCCTCGCCGCCCTGATCGGCCGCGACAGCATGATCGGCACCGCTTTGGCCACGACACCCGCCTAACGTAAGGACGTTCGATGATCCCGCGCTATAGCCGCCCCCAGATGACCGCGATCTGGGAGCCCGAAAGCAAATTCCGCATTTGGTTCGAAATCGAAGCCCATGCTTGCGACGCGCAGGCCGCGTTGGGCGTGATCCCCAAGAAGGCCGCCCAGACGATCTGGAAGAGGGGCAAGTGGGAGATCGCGCGCATCGACGCGATCGAACGCGAGACCAAGCACGACGTCATCGCCTTCCTGACCAACCTCGCCGAATATGTCGGCCCCGACGCGCGCTTCGTGCACCAGGGTATGACCAGCTCCGACGTGCTCGACACGACCTTGTCGGTGCAGCTCGCGCGCGCGAGCGATCTGCTGCTCGAAGGGATCGACCGCGTTCTCGCAGCACTTAAGAAGCGCGCGAACGAGACGAAGTATCTGCCGACGATCGGCCGCAGCCACGGCATCCATGCCGAGCCGACGACGTTCGGTTTGAAGCTCGCGGGCTTCTATGCCGAGTTCGCGCGCAATCGCAAACGCCTGGAAGCCGCGCGCGCGGAAATCGCGACCTGCGCGATTTCGGGCGCGGTCGGCACCTTCGCGAATATCGATCCGCGCGTCGAAGCGCATGTCGCCAAGAAGATGAGCCTCGTCCCCGAGACGATCTCGACCCAGGTCATCCCGCGCGACCGGCATGCGATGTATTTCGCCACGCTGGGCGTGATCGCCTCCTCGATCGAGCGTTTCGCGGTCGAAGTCCGGCACTTGCAGCGCACCGAAATGCGCGAGGCGGAGGAATTCTTCAGCCCGGGCCAGAAGGGCTCGTCGGCGATGCCGCATAAGCGCAACCCGGTGCTGTCGGAAAACCTGACCGGCCTCGCGCGCATCGTGCGCGCGGCCGTGACGCCGGCATTGGAGAACGTGGCGCTGTGGCACGAGCGCGATATCTCGCACTCCGCCGTCGAGCGCGTGTTCGGGCCCGACGCGACGATCACGCTGGATTTCGCGCTGCATCGCCTCGCCGGCATGATCGAGAAAATGGTGATCTACAAGGATCGCGTGAAGGCGAATCTCGACGCGCTGGGCGGCCTCGTCCATTCGCAGCGCGTGCTGCTGGCGCTGACGCAAGCCGGCGTGAGCCGCGAGGACGCCTATCGCATCGTGCAATCGAACGCGATGGCGGCGTGGTCGTCGGGCGGCTCGTTCCAGGAACGGCTGAAGGCCGATCCGATCGTCGCCAAGAAGATGAACGCGAAGCAGATCGATGCGATGTTCGATCTCGGCTACCACACCAAGCATGTCGACACGCTGTTCGCGCGCGTGTTCGGCAAGAAGAAGGCGACGAAGCGGCGCTAACTAACCCCGCGCCATATGCTGGCGACCGGCGGCGGCGAGCGAATCCAAAAACGCGCGCGCCGCCGGGGCGAGGCCCGCTTTACGCGCGACGGCGCAGAGCTTGCGCCGGGCCGGCGGCTCCAACGGAATCGCGGCCAAGCGCCGCTCGCCCGACGGCACGACGAGTTCAGGCACGATCGACACCCCCACCCCTTCGCGCACCATGGCGAGCAACGCCGCCGGATCGCGCACCGAGAAGGCGATCTTGGGCGAAATGCCGTCGGCTTGGAAAATGCCGCGCACGTCGTCTTCGCAGCCCGCGTTCGACATGACGAAGGGCTCGTCGGCGATATCGGCCGGGCGGATCGAACGGCGCGCGGCGAGCCTGTGCTTGCGCGGCATGATGGCGAGGAAATCGTCCTCCGCCACCGGCACGGAATCGTAGTCCTTGGGCACTTCGGCGGTCAGGCCGATATCGATGGCCCCGCCGGTCACCCAATCGCGGACTTCGTTGTCGGTCCCTTCGATCAGCACGACTTCGATGCCGGGGTAACGCGCGCCGAAATTCTTGACGATCGGCGGCAGCAAACGCGCGGCGGCCGAGGCGACCGAGCCGACGCGCACGCGGCCCGATTGCAGACCGATCAGCACTTGGGCGCGATGGCGCACGCGCTCGATCGCTTCCAGCGCCTGGCGCGCATCGGATTGGATGGCGGCACCGGCCGCCGTCGGCGCCACGCGGCCGCGATTGCGCAGCAGCAGCACCACGCCCAGCGATTCTTCGAGGGCCGCGACCGCCTGACTGACGCCGGATTGGGTGAGGCCCAGCTTATGGGCTGCGGCGGTGAAACCGCCTTCTTCCAGCACGGCAAGAAACGCGCGCAGCTGGCCGACATTGATGCTCGACGAACTCATTCCTGACTTCCCTGCGGACTTGGCTTTGCCGAAATGGCCCGTCTTGTAGCGGGTGTATCGAACCAATAAAGCGCTATTAGCTTACGTCATGGCGGTCATGTTTTCAATTTGATTTACTAATGGCGTTCCGGGGCCCTAGCGTGGCGCCCGCATGACCGACCAAGCCAAGCCCGCCCCCGCCCTGACCGGTTACGCCTGGGGCCTGCTCACGATTTCGATCTGGGCGCTGTGGATGATCGCCACGCGTTCGGCCGCCAAAACGTCGCTCGACACGTTCGATCTGGCGGCGCTGCGCTTCGCCTCGGCGGGGCTGGTGCTGCTGCCCGTGGCGCTGCGCATGCGCCGCTTCCACCCGGCGCGGATCGGCTGGGGCATTTGGACAACGCTGATCTGCGGGGCGGGAATCGTCTACGCGATTATCTCGGCGATCGGCTTTCGCTACGCGCCGATCAGCCACGGCTCGGTCATGCTGCCGGGCACGATGCCGCTGTTCGTCGCGTTGCTGTCGGTCGTGCTGCTTGGCGAAACGATCGCGGGGCTACGCAAGGTCGGTTTCACCCTCATTCCCATCGGCGTCGTAACACTCGTTTTCGCGGGCGCCCATCATGGCACGGGCCAGGAATGGATCGGCCAAGCGACCTTCATCTTCTCCGCGATGCTGTGGGCGTCCTACACGATCGCGATGCGCAAGAGCGGCTTGACGGCGATCGAGGTCGCGGCTGTGGTCTGCGTCTGGTCGGCGATCCTATATCTGCCGCCTTACGCGATCTATGTCGCGTGGTCGCAGGATTCCGGTTTGCTGCGCGAAAGCTGGAACGCGCTATTCGCGCAAGCCTTAATGCAAGGCGTGCTGCCGAGTGCCGTGTCGCTCTTCACCTTCAACCGCACGCTGACGATCCTGGGCCCGTCGCGCGGGGCCGCCTTGGCCTCGCTCGTCCCCGTCGTCGCCACGCTCAGCGCGATCCCGCTGCTCGGCGAATGGCCGTCAAGCACAGACTGGCTGGGCTTGGCGGCCATTACGACGGGCGTCTATCTCGCGACCGGCGCGCCGTTGCCGGCGTTGCTTACGCGGCGCGGATCCGGCTGAGGAACGCGTTCACTTCCTGGCTCAGGCGTTCGGCGTTGCGGCCCAGTTCGTCGGCGACTTCGACGACCTGATCGGACATGCGTCCGGTCGCGGCGGCCGAATCCGACACGGTCTTGATCGTGTCGGTGACGCCCGTCGTGCCGCTCGCCGCCTGTTGCACCGAGCGCGCGATTTCCTGCGTCGCGGAACGCTGCTGCTCGACCGCGGCGGCGACACCCTGCGCCACCTTGTCGAGATCGGCGATTACGCGGTCGACGTCGCGGATCGCGCCGACCGAGGCTTGCGTCGCCTCTTGCACGCCGGTGATCGACTTGCCGATTTCCTCGGTCGCCTTGGCGGTCTGACCGGCGAGGCTTTTGACCTCGCCCGCCACCACGGTGAAGCCCTTGCCCGCATCGCCCGCACGCGCGGCTTCGATCGTGGCGTTGAGCGCCAGAAGATTGGTCTGGCCCGCGATCTGACGGATCAGATCGACGACGCTGCCGATATGGTCGGTCGATTGCGCGAGACCGGAAATGAGCTGGTCCGATTTCTGCGACTGCGCCGCCGCACGCGCGACGATGGTTGCCGTCTCCTCCATCCGTGTGCCGATTTCGCGGATCGAGGCGGAAAGCTCCTCCGCCGCCGAGGCCACCGTCTGCACGTTATCCGACGCGGATTGCGCCGAATTGGCGACCGCTTCGGCTTGCGTCGACGTATTCGAAGCGGCTTGCGACAACTGCCCCGCCGTCGCGCGCATCGATTCGGCCGCATGGGCCACACCGTCGACGACCTTCTTCACGCTGGCGTCGAATTCCGTCGCCAGGGCTTCGAGCTTCGCGTCGGCCGCCTTCTTGTTTTCCTCGAGATAGATCGAGATCGCGTAATCCATGTCGAGCATGGTCGCTTTCAGCAACGCGGCCTGCACCGCCGCGATCTTGGCGTTGGCCTGGGCGGGGCTCCAGCGGCTGTTATAGGCGCGCACCACCGCATCCATCAGGCGCGCGGCGATGAAAGCGTAACCGCCGATATACCAGCGCGGATCGAGGCCGATGCGGCTATGCCGCTGGCCGATGCGCCGGACGGCCGCGATATAATCGGCCGAGAATTCGCCCGAGACGATGTTGCGCCAATGCTCGATCTGCGCGGCGCGGCCGCGCGCCATCGCGACGTCGCCGCCTTGGAACATCGCCGCCATTTCCGGGAATTTGCGCACATGGTCGTAGAACGCGTCCATCACGCCGGGCACGACCGAGTCGACCATCGGCTTGGCTTCGCGCAGCACGGCGCGCGCCGCCGGATCGAGCGCGATGAATTCCAGACGGCGAGATAGTTCGTTATCGATGCCGGACATGTTTTCTCCCCCGAGAATGTTAAATCTGTTCGCAAGCCCAACCGGGCGCGCACGGACATTTTCGGGCCCGGAGACTTAATCCGACATGAAACGGTCCTGCGGCAGAACCGCGCAGTTGGGGCACTTATAATTCGATTGGACCGGAACGCCGTAAACGCGGTCCGGATCTCGAAACGCCGTATGCGGCGGCGATCAGCCGTCGCGATCCTTTCGCAACAGCGTGGTGCCGAAGCGGCCTTGCTGGTCGTCCCACCGCAAGCGGACCTGGCGTGTCGCCATATCGTAGATCAGCGTGACCTTCTGCTGATTCACTTGGGTGACGACGTTGCGCCCGTCGAGCGTCGCAGGTGTGCGCGTGCGCCGTCGCAGCTTTTCCGTTCCGCGTTCGCCGTAGAGATAGACGAGCGCATAGCCGTCGCCTTCCTTCTCGAGCGCCACCGTGACCAAAGCCGGATCGGTCCAAGCGCCGCTCCAGACGCCCTGATAGAAGGCCCAAGGCTGGTCGCTCGGCATTTTCGCCGGTGCGAGCGAGTCCGCCTCCGCAAGCCGGCGCGGCCCGACGGGCAATCCGTTCTGGCCGCAGAGATTGACGCCCGCTTTCGGCGCGAATTCCGGATCGAGAAACCGCGCGACGCATTCGCCGTATGCGAAGTTCATCAAAGCGGAGCTCGACGCGCCATGCGAAACGAGGCCGCTATCGTCGTCGAGCGCCAGATAAGGAAGGCCCTTTTCCGTCGCGATCTCCCGCGAGCGCCGGCCGCGTTCGGGGCTGGAAAGCGAATACTCGTCCTGCGCCGGCAATATGCCGATCGCGCGCGCCGCCTTCGTCGCGGCGAGTGCCGCGAAAAGCTGATTGGTGCCTTGGTTCTGATCGGTGAACGCGCCGATATGGGCGTGCGAAATGCCGGTCCCCGGCGCGCTCGGAACGATCGCCCAGATCTCCGTCCGGCGTCCCGCTTCCAACGTAATCGCGCCGCCATAGCTTTGGCCGGCCAGCACGATGCGCTTGTAGCCCTCCGATTTCGCTTTGGCGACTTCCTCGACCGTCCGCGCCACGTGGCGCTGGCCGGCCGAAGCCCAATTGCTTTCGTTGAGCGCGTCGCGCGCGATGCGGCGAACGTCCCAGCCCGCGCGCATCAAGGTCGCGACATAGGCCGGCGGGATGTGGCTTTGTTCGTGCTGGCCGGAGACGCCATGATTCCAAATCACGAGGCCGAGTGCGGCGGCTGGTCCGCGATTGGGCAGATCCTTCATGCCGTCGTGGATCGTGTACTGCGCAAAGGCCGACGCGGCCGACAGAGCGAGGGCCAGGAACGGCGCGATCAAGTAAATTAAAATACGCTCCAACATTGCCCGATAATAAATTGGATAATTATTGGGCCGTCAAGGGGGGCGAGCTCATCCCTTCTCGGGATTGAACTCCAGGCCCCATTCCTGGAAGAAATCGCGCTTCTCGTCCCATTTGGGATCGACCTTCACGTGCAGGAACAGATGCACTTGCCGGTCGAGTAGCTTGGCGAGTTCGAAACGCGAGCCCTGCCCGATCGTCTTGAGCATGGCGCCCTTGGCACCGATCACGATCTTGCGCTGGCCTTCGCGCGCCACATGGATCGTCTGTTCGATACGCGCGGAACCGTCTTCGCGCTCCTCGAACTTGGTCGTCTCGACGGCCGAGGAATACGGCAGTTCCTTGTGCAGCTTGCGGAACACCTGCTCGCGCGTCACTTCCGCCGCCAACAAGCGCGCCGGCAAATCGGAGATTTCGTCCTCGGGGTAATGGAACGGGCCTTCGGGCAGCTTCGCAAGCAGCTTCGCTTTCAGCACGTCGCAGCCATTGCCGGTCTGCGCCGAGACCATGAACACGTCGCGGATATGGCCCGTCTCGGAATAGCGTTTGGCGAGGGCGAGCAATTCGTGCGGCGCGATCAGATCGATCTTGTTGATCGCGAGGTCCGCCTTCAAGCCGCGCTTGGCGAGGCCGTCGAGGACGATCTTCTCCTCCTCGTCGCCGTCGCCGCGCTTCAACGCGCGGGGTGCGTCGATGACCAGCAGCACCGTGTCGGCTTCTTCGACGCCGCGCCACGCGGCATCGACCATCGCGCGGTCGAGGCGGCGCTTGGGCGCGAACACGCCGGGCAGATCGACGAAGATCGCCTGCGTTTCGTTCTCGACCAGAATGCCGGTCACGCGGGTGCGCGTCGTCTGCACCTTGGGCGAGACGATCGCGACCTTGGCGCCGACCAGGCGATTGACCAGCGTGGACTTGCCCGCGTTGGGCACGCCCAGCAACGCAACGAACCCGCAGCGGCTCATATCTTCGATCCTTCCAGGCGCGCCAGCAGCTTCGCTGCGGCGTCGCGTTCGGCTTCGCGTTTGTTGGGGCCCGCCCCCGTCTCGGGCGCGTGGCTTTCGACCGTCACGCGCACGGTGAAATGCGGCGCGTGTGCCACACCCGTCTGCGTCAAAACTTCGTAGATCGGCAGTTTGAGGCCGCGCCCTTGCGACCATTCCTGCAAGGCGGTCTTGGGCTCGCGCGGCGGCCCGCCCGCCTTGGCGAGCAAGGGCGCGAACAGCTTGGCGACCAGCGCCTGGGCCGGCGCCATGCCGCCGTCGCGATAGACCGCCCCCACGCAGGCCTCGAACGCGTCGGCCAGCACGCCTGCCGCTTCGCGCCCGCCGCCCTGCTCTTCGGAATTCGATAATTCCAGCGCCGCGCCGATATCCAATTCCTTGGCGAGGGCCGCGAGCGTCTCGCGGCGCACGAGCTGGGCGTGGCGTTTGGCGAGATCGCCTTCGTTTTCGTCGCCGTAGCGCTTTTCCAAAAGATCGGCGACGACCAAGCCGACGACGCGATCGCCGAGGAATTCCAGCCGCTCGAAACCCACGCCGCTGCGCTTCTTGTCGCCGCGCCGTCCCAGCGAGGAATGCGCCAAAGCGGCGGTCAGCAAATCGGGATCGGCGAAGCGATGGCCCAAAGCGTGCTCAAGGGCCGTTCGTGGACTCAACGGATCGCGCCCAGCAAACGGGAATAGCGGATCGCGGTCAGCGCTTCCCACGGGCGCGCCAGCGACCAATTGCCGTCGGTCGAGAAGAACAGGAATTGCGCGCGGCCGACGATATTCTCGAACGGCACGAAGCCGACGGCTTCGGGATCGCGGCTGTCCTGCGAATTGTCGCGGTGATCGCCCATCGCGAAGAAATGCCCCGCCGGCACCGTGAACACGGGCGTGTTGTTGTACGGCCCCTCGTTCGTCATCTTCAAAATGCGATGCTCGCGCCCGCCGGGCAAGGTTTCCATGAACTGGGCGTAGCGCACGGCAAAGCCGCGCTCGTCGTCGACGAAATCCGGCAGGCGGCGCAAATTCGCGGCCTCGTCGTTGATGTAGAGCGTGCCGCCGGTCACGCGCACCTTGTCGCCCGGCAGGCCGATCACGCGCTTGATGTAGTCGGTCTTGCCGTCGCGCGGCAGCTTGAAAACGACAACGTCGCCGCGATCGGGTGCGGAACCCGCGATCCGGCCGTCGAACAGCCGGATCCCGTAAGGCAGCGAGGCGAAGGAATAGCCATAGGTGAATTTCGAGACGAACAGATAATCGCCGATCAACAGCGTGGGCACCATCGACGCCGACGGGATGTTGAACGGCTCGTACAACACGGTACGGATGCCGAGCGCGATCAGCACCGCATAGACGATCGTTTTCACGAACTCGACGAGGCCGGAGGCGGTTTGGCCGCGGGGAACGGGCGGTGTCTGCATGATGCCGAAAAACCGTGTGTTTGCGGGCGGGATAAGGCCGGTACCGGCCCGTTAAGTCAAGTCGCGGGGACGGCCGAGATTATCACGATCGCGCTGGCGATCGGCGGATCGTCGGTCAAACTCACGTCGATCTGGGCTTTCATGCCCGGCGGCACCATTTCCGCGAGACGGATCGCCGCCCCGCCGGTCAGGCGCATCGTGGGCTTGCCGCCGGGCAAATTCACCACTTCCATATCGCGCCAATAGACCGCCTTGCGAAAGCCGGTGCCAAGCGCCTTGGAGCACGCTTCCTTCGCCGCGAAACGCCGCGCGTAGGATTCGGCCCGCGCCGCGCGCCGGTCGGATTTGGCGCGCTCGCCCGGCGTGAAGATGCGATGGGTGAAACGCTCGCCGAAGCGCGTCAACGTCGCCTCGACGCGACGGATATCCACGAGATCGGACCCGAGCCCCAAGATCATCCGCGCGCGCGCTCGGCCGAGTTGATGACGGGGGTGGCGCGCAACGCCGCGATCACGTTGGTGAGGTGCTTCACGTCGCGCACTTCGACGTCGATGATCATTTCCCAGAACTCGGTCGTCCGGTTGGTGATCTTCAGATTGGTGATGTTGCCGCTGTTCTTGGCGATCACGGTCGAGAGCGTGCCGAGACTGCCCTGCTCGTTGCGCACGACCATCGCGATGCGGCCGACGAAGGCCCCGCCCGGCGTTTCGCCGTCGATTTCCCAGCCGACGTCGAGCCAGCGCGCGGGCTGGTCGGCGAATTGCTCCAGCGTGTCGCAATCGATCGTGTGGATGGTCACGCCGCGCCCGGTGGTGACGATGCCCACGATGCGGTCGCCTGGCAGCGGATGGCAACAGCCCGCGTAATGGATCGCCATCCCGGGGATCAACCCCCGGATCGGCACGCGGTTGCGCGGCACTTCCGACGTCGATGCCTTGCCTTTGCGGATCGGCACGACATTCGCGGGCTTGGGCTGGGGCCGCGTCTCGGGGAACAGGATGTTCAGAACTTCGCGGTCGGAGATCTGCCCCGCGCCGACTTCCGCGATCAGATCCTCGACGTCGTCGGCCTTCAGCGGCTTGACGGCACCCTCCAAGGACTTGTCGGCGTAGTCGTAGCCTTCGGCCTTGAACGCCTTCTGCAACATCGAGCGGCCGAGCTCGACGAATTGCTGGCGCTGCTGCGAACGGATGAAGCGGCGGATGCGCGCGCGCGCCTTACCCGTAACGACGAAGCGTTCCCAGGTCGGCGACGGCACTTGCGCCTTCGAGGTGACGATTTCCACCTGATCGCCGTTCGACAGCGCGGTGCGCAGCGGCATCATGCGGCCGTTGATCTTGGCGCCCACGCAATGATCGCCGACGGCCGAGTGCACCGCATAGGCGAAATCGACCGGGGTGGCGCCACGCGGCAGCGCGATCAGATCGCCCTTGGGCGTGAAGCAGAAGACCTGGTCCTGATACATCTCGAGCTTCGTATGCTCGAGGAATTCCTCGGGATTGGTCGTGTGCTCGAGAATGTCGAGAAGTTCGCGCAGCCAGCGATATTGACCGCCGTCTTTGGCCGCGGCCCCCGTCTCGGCGATCGGGCGACCGTCCTTGTAGGACCAGTGCGCCGCGACGCCGAATTCGGCGACGTCGTGCATATCGCGCGTGCGGATCTGGATTTCGATACGCTGGCCTTCGGGCCCGAAAATGCCGGTATGCAGCGAGCGATAGCCGTTGGGCTTGGCGACGGAGATGTAATCCTTGAAGCGCCCGGGCACGACGCGCCAATGCGAATGCACGACGCCCAAGGCGCGGTAGCAATCGGCAACGTCGTCGACCAGCACGCGGAAGGCCATGATGTCCGACAATTGCTCGAACGCCACGTTCTTGCGCTGGGTCTTGCGCCAGATCGAATAGGGTGTCTTCTCGCGGCCGGAAACGAGGGCGTTCAAACCTTCGAACTTCAGCACGCCGGCGATGTGCTCGGCCACGCGGCTGACCACGTCGCCGCCGCGCGCGCGCAAATGCTGAAGCCGCGTGACGATGGATTCGCGCGCGTCGGGATTGATCTGCGAGAAGGCGAGATCTTCCAGTTCTTCCTGCACGCGGCGCATACCGATGCGCTCGGCGAGCGGCGCATAGATATCCATCGTCTCGCGCGCGATGCGCTGGCGTTTCTCGGGCTTCGGGATGAAGCCGATCGTGCGCATGTTGTGCAGACGGTCGGCGAGCTTCACCAGCAGCACGCGGATATCGGCCGACATCGCCAGCAGCAGCTTGCGGAAATTCTCCGCCTGCTTGGCGCGGTCGGATTGCGCCTGTTGTTCGAGGCGCGAAAGCTTGGTGACGCCGTCGACGAGGCGCGCGATCTCCGGCCCGAACACGCGCTCGATCTCGTCGATCGAAGTCAGCGTATCCTCGACCGTGTCGTGCAGCAGCGCCGTCACGATCGACGCGGTGTCGAGCTTGAATTGCGTGAGGATGCCCGCGACTTCCAGCGGGTGCGAGAAATACGGATCGCCCGAGGCGCGTTTCTGCGCGCCATGCACCTTCATCGAGAAGACATAGGCGCGGTTGATCAGATCTTCGTCGGCGTCGGGATCGTAGGCTTTGACGCGCTCGACCAATTCGAAAGCGCGCATCATCGGCGGGCGCGCTTTGCGCGGCGTCTCGGCCGACGAAGCGGGTGCCGCGGCGCTTACGTCCGCCGCACTCCGCGCGTCGTTACCGCCTTCGATCGGCGGTGCTTGGGTCTCCGTGGTGCCGTCGGGGCCCAAATCCCCGCCCGCCGGTTACTCTTCGACCGCCGCGTCGTCCGCCGCGGCGATTTCGGTCTTCACCGTATCGGCGTCTTCGATATCCATCTCGTCTTCGATGCCGTCCATCGCCGCGTCTTCCGGCACGCCGGCGACGTCGCGATCGGCCGCGAGCAGTTCCATCGCGTCGTCTTCCGGCTCTTCGCTTTCGACCTGGCGCTGCAGGCCCTGGATCAGCGACTGGCGGAGGTTATCGAGCGCCAACGAATCGTCCGCGATCTCGCGCAAGGCGACGACCGGGTTCTTGTCGTTGTCCTTCTCGACCGTCAGCGGCGAGCCCGCGGAAATTTCGCGCGCGCGCTGGGCGGCGAGCATGACCAGCTCGAAGCGGTTGGGAACTTTGACGACGCAATCTTCAACGGTAACGCGGGCCATTCGGCACTCCGGCTCAACGGATAGAAATCCTTGGAAAGGGCTAAGGAATATAGAGGCTTCCGCGCCGCAGCACAATCCCTGAAAAGCCGGAAATTTGCCGCCGGTTCAACCCCTTGGCGGGATGGGCCGGCAGACCGTATCGGCCGGCAGCCCGGCGATCAGGCCGGAAATCGGGCGGTCCAGGACCGGATGACGCCAATCCGGGGCGATTTCGGCCAGCGGATAAAGCACGAAGGCGCGATCCGCCATGCGCGGATGGGGCAGGATCGGCGGCCCGTTTTGGACCTTACCATCGTAATCGATCAGATCGAGATCGAGGGTGCGCGCGGCATTGAGCACGCCCCGCACCCGGCCGAATTCGCGCTCCACCCCGTGCAGATGTGCCAGCAACGCTTCGGGCCCAAGTTCGGTTTCCAGCCGCACGACCGCATTGGCGTACCAAGGCTGCGTCGAGGGCTGCGGCCAAGGCGGGCTTTCGTAGATCCGCGAACGCGCAAGGATGCGTAACGGCGCATGGTCGAGTTCGACGAAAGCCGCTTCGATCGCATCGGCGGGCGACGCAAATTTGCCGGGCAGATTGGCGCCGATGGCCACGAGAATCATTCGCGATCCTGCTGCTTGTCCGCGACGTTGCGCCGGGCTAGATAGACCCCATTCCGGCTTCGAACATATTCGCGTCGGCACATTTGAAGGAGAGTCGTTATGGCGTTTTATCCGCAAGAGCGTTTGGCGTTGTTCATCGACGGGCCGAATCTCTACAACGCGGCGAAAGCGCTGGGCTTCGACATCGACTACAAGCGGCTCCTGCAATTGTTCCAGGGCAAAGGCCGCCTGATCCGCGCTTTCTACTACACCGCGCTGGCCGAAGATCAGGATTATTCGCCGATCCGCCCGCTGGTCGATTGGCTGGACTATAACGGCTTCACCATGGTGACGAAGCCGATGAAGGAATTCACCGACAATATGGGCCGCCGGCGCTTCCGCGGGTCCATGGATATCGAGCTTGCGGTCGACATGATGGACCTCGCCCCCAGCCTCGACCATGTCGTGCTGTTCTCGGGCGACGGCGATTTCCGCCGCCTGGTCGAATCGGTCCAGCGCCGGGGCGTGCGCGTCTCGGTCGTCTCGACGATCCGCTCGCAGCCGCCGATGATCTCCGACGAATTGCGCCGCCAGGCCGATACGTTCATCGAGTTGCAGGAACTCGGCGCCCATATCGCGCGTCAGGGCGGCGGCGGCCAGGGCCCGCGCGAAGCCGGCGGCAATCACCAGCCGCAGACCGGTGCGGGTTACGGCGGCGGCGCGCCCGCCCAGCAGCAGCAACCCATCCCCACCCCGGCCGACACCAACCGCGAGTGAGCTTCGCCGAGCCTTCGCGCGACTGCCCGCTCTGCCCGCGCCTCGTGGGCCTGCGGACCGAGCTTCGCGCGAAGTTTCCAACATGGTCGAACGCGCCGGTCCCCAGTTTCGGGCCGATTGGCGCGAAGCTGCTGATCGTCGGTCTCGCCCCCGGCTTGAAGGGGGCGAACCGCACGGGCCGCCCCTTCACCGGCGATTACGCGGGCGATCTGCTCTATGCGACGCTGAAGAAGTTCGGCCTGGCGACGGGCGAATTCGTCGCCGATCGCGAAGACCGCGCTTGGGTCCCCGACACGCTGACGCTGACGAAGGTGCGTATCGCCAATGCGGTGCGCTGCCTGCCGCCGGAAAACAAGCCTACGCCGAAGGAAGCCGCGACCTGCCGCCCCTTCCTGGTCGCCGAGCTTGCCGACATGACGGATCTGCGCGCCATCGTGGCGCTGGGCCGCGTCGCGCATGACGCGGCGCTGGCCGCGCTAGGCCGCAAAGCGTCGTCGGCCAAATTCGCGCATGGCGCGCAGCACGATCTGGGCGGCGGACGCGTGCTGGCCGACAGCTATCATTGCTCGCGCTACAACACGAATACCGGCCGCCTGACGGCCGAGATGTTCGAAGCGGTGTTCGCCGCCCTCGTCCCGAAACTCGGTTGATCCGAACGCGTTATCGGGGCGTAATCTACTTATGCCCCAAACGCTCCTGCTTCTCGCCATCGCCCAGCTCGTCGTGCCCTTCTTTCCGCGTCTGACCGGCTTGGGCGGGGAGATCGGCGCACGCAGCATCGAAACCGGCTTACCGTCGCCCGAAACGCCGTCGGGCTACGCCTTCGGCATCTGGTTTCCGATTTTCGTGCTGGGCCTTATCCATGCCGTGCGTTTCATGCGCGATCCGTCGAACGAAGCCTATCGGCGCGTCGAACTTCCCGTCGCGATCATGTTCGCTTGCGGCACGATCTGGATGCTGTGGACGCAGATCATGGGCTCCGGCATCGTCCAATTGCCGCTGATCTACGGCATGTTCGCCGCGACGCTGATCGGCCGGTCGCGCCTGGCCCCCAGCGACGACAAAATCCTGCCGGTGTTGTTCGGCCTGCAAAGCGGCTGGCTGACGGCGGCGATCTGCCTCAACACCACCAGCTGGCTGCGCTTGGCGAGCGGCACGACGCCGTTCGGGCTCGCGCCGGAGATCTACGCGCTGGCGACGCTGCTGCCCGCCGCCGCCATCGCGCTCTATATGGTGCTGAGCGGCCGCGCGAATATTTGGTATGTCGGCGCCGTGGTGTGGGCGCTGATCGCGGTCGCGGTCGCCAATATTCGCGGCGACGCGCTGGTGCTGGCGGTCGCCGCGGGCTTGATCGTGCCGCTGCTGGTCGCGTTCAACGTCCGGACAAAGCGCGTTCCGGCTGCACGTTGACGGCGGCGCGGAGCTTGCCGCCCCAGCGGTTCCACGCGAGTTCGTGGAAGTAATAGGCCACGGTATTCACCATCGGCTCGATCAGCGCGACGGCCGAGGCCAGCACGAAACTGCCGGTGATCAGGTAGCCGACCGTGAAGGCGACGGTGAAGTGGACGATGGCGAAGGTGACGGTCTTCAACATGGGCTTTCTCCTTGGAAAGAAGAATGCCGGCCGAGCCTCCAGCGATCCAACCGATTGTTTTGGTCGTTACAATCGACCTAAACGATCTCAAGTATGTGCAAGTTTAGCGTCCTGGCGCCGCCGCGCAAAGGATAGAAACGGTCGACCGGCCCCGCGTCCTTGAAGCCGAGCTTGCGCAAAACCTTGTAGGACGCCTCGTTGCCCGGAAAGGTCTCCGCGACCATGCGGCGCACGCCCAGGCTGCGCGCATGCGCCACGCAAAGCTTGCCCGCACGCGTCGCGATTCCGCGATTGCGGAACGCCTTGCCGATCCAATAGCCGAAACCCGGCACGCCGTCCTTGGGCCCGCCGAATCCCATCGAGCCGAGGAACCGGCCTTGCGCGTCGAGCACGGCGAAGACATGGCCGCCGGGACCGGTGCGCAGCACGATCCATTCGCGCGCTTGTTGCGCCGACAAGGGATAGGGCAAATGCGAGGTCATCGCGATCCCCGCTTCGTCGCCCGCCAACAAGGCTTCGAAATGGCGGCCGTCTTCGGGGACCAGCGGGCGCAGCGTCAAATCGCCGTCCTGCAACACCGCCGTGTTGGGGGCATAAAGTCCGGCGGGCATATGCGCACGCATCGTCAGAGCCCTATCGATTGCGCCGCGACAGCAGGCGGGCCTGATCGCGTTTCCAATCGCGCGTGGCGATCGCTTCGCGTTTGTCGGCCTTCTTGCGGCCTTTGGCGAGGCCGAGTTCGACCTTCGCGATGCCGCGCCCGTTGAAATAAAGCTGCAAGGGGACGAGCGTCATGCCGTCGCGCGAGATGGCGCCGGCGAGCTTCGTCATCTCCTTCTTCGCGACCAGCAATTTACGCGCGCGCTTGGGCTCGTGATTGAACTGGTTCCCGGATTTGTATTCCGGGATATGCGCTTCCAGCAGCCAAAGCTCGCCATTGCGCGTCGCGGCGTGGGCGTCCATCAGCGACGCCCCGCCGATTCGCAGCGATTTCACTTCCGTGCCCACCAGCACGAGCCCCGCCTCGAGCGTGGACTCGATCGTGTAATCGTGGCGCGCGCGCCGATTGGTGGCCGCGACCTTGCGGGTTTGCTCGGGCGCGGGCATGCGGGATTACAGAAGTCCGGCGCCTTTCAGCGCGGCGCGGACCTTTTCCTTCGTCGAATCCATGATGGGGCCGAGCGGCAAGCGCACTTCGTCGCTGCAAATGCCCAGCAGCGACGCGGCGTACTTGACCGGGCCCGGCGACGTTTCGGCGAACAGCGCCTTATGCAAGGACATCAGCTTGTCCTGCAGCTTCAGCGCCGCGCGGGTATCGCCCTTCAGCGACGCGACCTGCATCTTCGACACGAGCTTGGGCGCGATATTGCCGGTGACCGAAATGCATCCCATGCCGCCGGTCGCGTTGAACGCCAACGCCGTGCCGTCGTCGCCGTCGAGCTGGACGAAATCGGGACCGCAGGCCAGGCGCTGCAAGCCGGGGCGCGTCAGATCGCCCGTCGCGTCCTTGACGCCGACGATGTTCTTGATGCGCGCCAGACGGCCCATCGTTTCGACCGACATGTCGACCGCGCAGCGGCCGGGGATGTTGTAGATGAAGATCGGAATCTTCACCGACTTGGCGATCGCCGCGTAGTGGCGGTAGAGGCCTTCCTGCGACGGCTTGTTGTAATAGGGAGTCACCACCAACGCCGCGTCGCAGCCGACTTGTTCGGCATGCTTGGTCAGGCTGATCGCCTCGTCGGTCGAATTCGAGCCCGTCCCCGCCATCACGGGCACGCGGCCCTTGGCGGCGGCGACGCAAATCTCGATCACCGCCTGGTGCTCTTCATGGCTCAACGTGGGCGATTCGCCCGTCGTGCCGCAGGGCACCAAGCCATGCGTGCCTTGCCGGATTTGCCATTCCACCAGTTTTTTAAAGGCGCGCTCGTCCACCTGTCCGTTACGAAACGGCGTGATGAGGGCGACGAACGAACCCTTGAACATGGGGGCATTTCTCCTGCAGGCCGGAATTTTTGGCGGGTCGAAGGATCCGCGACGGCCGGGCAAGTTAGCCCCGCCCCCGTCCGCGCGCAACAACGGCCTCGGCTTGCTTGGGAAACCGCCCGGCGCTTTACTCAAGCCATGGCCATTTCGTCCCGATTCGCGGTGTCCACCGCCGCTATCGCCCTTATTCTGACCGCCGGCTGCGTAACCACGGGCGTCACGCCCGGCGGCGCCTCGCAAGCCGCCGAAACGCCGGCGCCAAATTCGGAAAGTGTCGCGATACAAAGCGCCGCCCCGGCCGACACCGCCAGCGCTTCGGGCGACGACACGTTGGTGCAGGTCGCCGCCGTGCCCGCCGCGAAGGATGCGCCGGCCGATCTGCCGGGCTCGCTCGCCCCCGGTGCTGCAACGGTGCGCACCATCCCCAATCTGGGCGCGCCGGTGCTGAACGCGCAGGAGCGCGAGCTCTACACCCAGATTTTCAACGCCGTCGAAGCCGGGCGCTGGGAAGCGGCGCGCACGCTGCTGGCGCGCGGCCACAATCCGGTCGCGCAGAAGCTTTTCCGCTGGCTGGAGCTTCAATCGCCGCGCTCGGGCGCCACGTTCGAAGACATCGTGCAATTCGCCGAGCGCAATCCCGATTGGCCGAACCAGGAGACGCTGGCCCGGCGCGCGGAGGAAGCGCTGCTCGACCGGCGCGTGGACGATAGCGTCGTCCTCGCCTGGTACGGCACGCGCAATCCGCTGACGCCCGACGGCGCGCAACGTTTCGCCGAAGCGCTGCTGAACCAAGGCCAGCGCGAACGCGGCGTGAAAGCCTTCCGCGACTATTGGACGGGCGGCGTGTTCACCGACCAGCAGCAGCAACGCTGGCTGCAACGCTTCGGCCAGCATTTGAACGCCGACGCGCATTGGGCGCGGCTCGATCGCCTGGTCTGGGAAGGCCGCACCGACGAGGCCAAGCGCATGCTCCGCTTGGTCGATCCCAATCGCCGTTTGATCGCCGAAACGCGCATGCGTTTGCGCGCGGGCGGCAACACCAACCGCATTCTCGATCGCGTCCCCGCCAATCTGCGCCACGATCCGGGCCTGATGTACGAGACGATGCGCAACCGGCGGCGCAACAACGACGAGACGGGCGCGCGCGCCATTTTGACCAACCTTCCCGCCGATCTGGTCCGGCCGGAAATCTGGTTCCCCGAGCGCGCGGTGTTGGCGCGCCGCTCGGTCGTCGCGGGGCGCGCGCGCGAAGCGTTCGACGCGGTGCGCGATCACAAGCTGCGCGTCGAACACGGCGCCAATTACGTCGAGGCCGAATTCCTGGCGGGCTGGATCGCTTTGCGCCAATTGAACGAGCCCGCGACCGCGAAACCCTATTTCGAGCGTTTGGCGAACACCGCGCGCACGCCGGTATCGCGCTCGCGCGGCGCCTATTGGGTGGGCCGCACGCTGGAAGCGCAGAAGCAGCCCGACGCGGCCAAAGAATGGTACGCCCGCGCGGCGCAGTTCCACACCGCCTATTACGGCCAGCTCGCCATGGCGCGGCTCGACGCGCTGGGTACCCGCGTCGCCTGGCCCGCCCCCATCATCCCCAGCGTCGCCGAACGGCGCGCGTTCGACGCGTCGGAATTGCCGCGCGCCGTGCGCATTCTGCGCGAAACGAACGAGAACGACCGCATCCGCCCGCTGCTGATCCGCATGGCCAGCGTCGCCAAAACGCCCAGCGAACATGCCCTTGTCTCCGAACTCGCGATCCAATTGGGCCGCAGCGATTGGGCGGTGCTGGCGGGCAAGCGTTCGGCGCAAGCCGCGGGCGTGCAATTGTCTGATCTCGGCTGGCCGGTCGTGCCGCTGACCGGCGAGAAACCCGAACGCGCGTTGACCTACGCGATCATCCGCCAGGAAAGCCAATTCGAAAGCCGTGTGACGAGCCGCGCGGGTGCCCGCGGATTGATGCAGTTGATGCCCGCGACCGCGCGGGCGGTGGCGAAGGCGGAAGGCACGCTGGGCACGCATACCGACGCGCGCCTGTTCGACCCCGCCTACAACATCCGCCTGGGCCGCGCCTTCCTGCACCAGATGGTGGAGGAATTCGGCGGATCTTACGTGCTGGCCGCCGCCGCCTATAACGCGGGGCCGGGGCGCGCGCGCGAATGGATCCGCAATTCCGGCGATCCGCGCGAAGCGAATGTGGACGCGATCGACTGGATCGAAATGATCCCGTTCGAGGAGACGCGCAACTACGTCCAGCGCATCATGGAGAACGTCCAAGTCTATCGGCGCAATCTGCAAGGTCCGCAGATCGCCGCCGCCGCGCATGAGCGCGATCTGAAACGCGCGCGGAACTAAAAAAACAAATCCCGGGGGAAATATGGATTGGAAGATCGTCGATGCCGGTGCCGCCGGCTGGAAAGACGCCGCCGAGCTGCACACGCTTAGCTGGAAGACCGCCTATCGCGGCATCGTGTCGGACGCCTATCTCGAAAACGATTGCGCCAACGACCGCCAGACCGTGTGGTCGGGCCGCGCGAAGGAATGGGATCCCGCGAAGATCGTGCTGCTGATCGCCCGCCAAGACGACGGAACGGCGCTGGGCATGTCCTGTGCCGCCATTCTGCCGAACGACGCGTATGGCGTGCTGCTCGACAATCTGCACGTCCGCCCGAATTTGAAGCGCGGCGGCATCGGCCGCGCGTTGATCGCCGCGACGGGACGCTGGGTCGCCGAGCGCGTGCCCGGTACGCCGATGTATCTGACCGTCTACAAGGACAATACGAACGCGGTCGCGTTCTATCGCCGTATGGGCGGCGAGGAAGCGGATGCCGGAATCTACGCGTTCAAGGACGGCACCTCGGCGCCGATCCTGCGTTTCACTTGGCGCGAGCCGGCGAAGATCGCGGGATGAAGCCCGCCCTGCTCGTTTTCGACATGGACGGCGTGCTGGTGGATTCCGAGCCGATCGCCAATCGGATCATGCACAGGCACTTGGTCGCCGCTGGCGTGAAGATCGATTACGACACGTCGATGCGCCGCTATATCGGCCGCAAGATGGGCTACACGGTTGCCGATGTGCGCGACAATTTCGGGATCGTGCTGCCGGCGGAATTCGAGCGCGTGTGCCGCGAAGAAACCCTCGCCGCCTACGAAACCGAATTGAAGCCGGTCGCGGGCGTGGCGAAGGCGATCGCCGCCCTGCCCTTCGCGCGCTGCGTGGCGTCGTCGAGCGATCCCACGCGCATCGCCAAAAGCCTGTCGATCGCGGGGCTGGATAAATTCTTCGAAGGAAGCTGCTTCAGCTCGACGATGGTCAAGCACGGCAAACCCGCGCCCGACCTGTTCCTGTTCGCCGCCCGAACGATGGGCGCGGCACCGGCCGACTGCCTCGTGATCGAGGATACGCTGGTGGGGCTGGAAGCGGCCCGCGCGGCGGGGATGAAGTCGCTCGCCTATGCCGGGGCGAACCACACGCCGGAAGACCAGCTGGCCGCCTTGGCGACGCGGACCTTCCGGCACATGGACGAACTGCCCGCGCGGGTCGCTTCGCTCTAACCCCATCGTCACCCCGGCCGAGCGTCAGCGAGAGCCGGGGTCTAGATCCCGGGTCGCGCCGTCGCCTATCGCGACGGCTTGCCCGGGATGACGAGGACGGCTTATTCCTTCGCGAGCAGGTGGATCAGCGAGGACGTGTCCCAGCGCCCGCCGCCGCGCGCCTGCACGGTCGCGTAGAACTGATCGACGAGTGCCGTCACCGGCAAACGCGCTTTGTTGCGCTTGGCTTCGTCGAGGCAGATCGACAGATCCTTGCGCATCCAATCGACCGCGAAGCCGAAATCGAACTTGCCCTGCACCATCGTTTTGGCGCGGTTGGACATCTGCCACGAACCGGCGGCGCCGGCGGTGATGACCGACAGTACCTTCTCGGTATCGAGGCCGGCCTTCACGGCGAAGTTCATGCCTTCGGACAGCGCCTGGACGAGACCGGCGATGCAGATCTGGTTGACCATCTTGGTAAGCTGGCCCGACCCGACCGGGCCCATCAGCGACAGCGCCTTGGCGTAGATTTTGAGCACGGGCTCGGCCTTGGCGAACACATCGTCGTCGCCGCCGACCATGATGCCGAGCTGGCCGTTCTCCGCCCCCGCTTGGCCGCCCGAAACGGGCGCGTCGAGGAAGCCGATCCCCTTCTTCTTCGCTTGGGCGTAAATCTCGCGCGCCACTTCGGCCGAAGCGGTCGTGTGATCGACCAGGATCGTGCCCGACGCCATGCCCGCGAGCGCGCCGTTGTCGCCGTAGATCACCGAACGCAGATCGTCGTCGTTGCCAACGCACACGAGAACGATGTCGGCGCCCTTCGCGGCTTCCGCCGGCGTGGCCGCCGTGCCGCCGCCATGCTTGGCGGCCCAATCTTGCGCCTTCTTGGCGCTGCGGTTGTAGACGACGACGTCATGGCCGGCCTTTTTCAAATGGCCCGCCATCGGAAAACCCATCACGCCCATGCCCAGAAAAGCGAGCTTCGCCATAGCCGTTTCTTCCCCCTGATATTTCAAAAATCCGGGCGGACTATAGCCGGGCGGCGGCGCGCGTCAAAGGCAGAGAACGGTCCATAGATCGGTGACGATCGCCGGCCCGCGCGTTAGCCACAGCCCGACCGCCCCCAGGAAAATGATCCCGAGGGCCGCGAAGCCGAGGGCTTTGGCGGAACCGTGCATTGCGCTTATGCCGGTGCGGCCAGACGCGCCATCGGCGCATCCTTGATCGGCCAATGCAGTGCGGCGGCGACGAAGCCCAGCGCCACGCAGATGCCCCACACGATGTCGTAATTGCCGTACATGTCGAAGAATTTACCACCCAGCCACGCGCCGAGGAAGCTGCCGACTTGGTGCGACAGGAAGACGATGCCGTAGAGCATCGACATCCAAGTCGTGCCGAAAATCTGCGCCACGAGGCCCGAGGTGAGTGGCACCGTCGACAGCCAGAACAGGCCCAACGCCGCACCGAAGATCAGCACGGTGATTTCGCTGACCGGCGTCACCAGGAACAGCACGAATACCGCCGAGCGCGCGAGATAGATGCCGGACAGCAGCTTCTTCTTGCGGCCCTTGTTGCCCATCACGCCGGCGGTGTAGGTGCCGACGATATTGAACAAGCCCACGAGGGCCAGCGCCCAGGCGGCCGACCATGCTTCAAGCCCCTTGTCGGCGACGTAAGCGGGCAGATGCACCGCGACGAACACGACTTGGAAGCCGCACACGAAGAAACCGATGGTCAGCAGCCAGAAGCCGGAATGGCCCATCGCTTCTTTGAGGGCTTCGCCCGCGGTCTGGGCGCCGCGCAACGCCGGCGGTGCCGCGAACCCCGCCACACCGCGCGCCAGCGGCAGAATGGCCAAGGCGGTGAACGCCAGCACGAACAGCGCCATGCGCCAATCGTAGGCCGACAGGAAATAGCTCGCGTAGGGCACGAAGGCGAATTGGCCGAACGACCCGCCCGCCGAGACGATGCCCAGCGCCCAAGAACGCTTTTCCGGCGGGGCCGCGCGACCGACGGCGCCGAGGATGATCGAGAACCCCGCCCCCGCCATCGCGAAACCCTGCAATACGTTGCCGAGCATGATGAGGTTGCCGTCTTGGGCACCCGCCAGCGCGAAGAACCCGGCGACGTAAAGCGCGCCACCGACCAGCACCATGCGGCCCGTGCCGTATTTGTCGGCGAGCATCCCCGCGAACGGGCCCGCGAAGCCCCAGAGCAGATTGGAAACCGCGAGACCGAACGCGTAGACCTCGCGCCCGACATGCAGCTCCATCGTCATGGGGGCGAGGAACAGGCCCATCGACTGACGCAAGCCCATCAGCAGCGTCAGGATCAGCGCGCCGCAAATCAGCACGGTGTTGAAGGAGAATTTCCGCACGTCGAACATCGTCATTTTCCTTTGCGGGGGGCCGAAACGCGGGGAGAAGGCGTGAGTAGTTTGGCGAGGGCGGCGAGGTTTTCGCCCGCCTCGCGGAAGGGCGCCACGTCGCGCGCGGCGCGCGCCCGGATGTAAGCGCCCTGCATCGTCGAGACGATCAGTCCCGCGAGGTCGCGGCGCTTGGCTTTCGGAATGGGATGAAGCGCTTCGTCGACCGCGTCGACCAGCGACGCGAACACGTCGTGGCACGGTTCGCGCAACGCTTCGCTGGCTGGATCGAGATCGAGCGTGACCGCACCCGCCGGGCAGCTCATCCGGTAATCGTTCTTCAGCGAGGCTTCCGCCCCCATCTCGAAAAACGCGCGCACCGCTGCTTCGGGCGTGCGGCAGCCTTGCGCGCGCGCGCGATAGCGTTCGACCGCCACGTCGCGATAGGCGGCCAACGCCTCGCGCGCGATCTGGGTCTTGCCGTCGGGGAAGAAATGATAGAGCGAGCCTTTGGGTGCCCCGCTTTCGGCCACGATCTGGTTGATGCCGGCGGCCGCGAGCCCGCCTTGGCGCAGCAGCTTCGTGGCGGCGCGCAGCATATCCGTGCGCGGAGAGGTCTCGTCGGGAATCCGGGGGCGGGCCATGACCCGGCAGTTATTATATAGACCGGTCTACTCCAACAAGTGCCCCGGCTGCATGGCTGACCGGGGGCCGCCGCGCGTTTCGCGCATGTGTCGGGACAATGCGGGTTAGAAAATGGGCGGGCCGCAAAAGAAACGGGGCGGAAGGTTGCCCTTCCGCCCCGCGCCTTCGTGAAGCCTTGAGAGGCCGGACTTCTTAGAAGTCCATGCCGCCCATGCCGCCGCCGCCCGGCGGGGGCATCGGCTCTTCCTTCTTCGGACGCTCGGCGACCATCGCTTCGGTCGTGATGAGCAGACCGGCGACCGACGACGCGTCCTGGAGGGCCAAGCGCACGACCTTGGTCGGGTCGATGATGCCTTCCTTGATCATGTCGACGTACTCGCCCGACTGGGCGTTGAAGCCGATCTTCTCGTTCTTGCCTTCGAGCAGCTTGCCGACGATCAGCGAGCCGTCCGCACCGGCATTCAGCGCGATCTGACGCGCCGGCGCCTGCAGCGCCTTACGAATGATGTCGATGCCGACCTGCTGGTCGTGGTTGGCGCCCTTGAGGCCTTCGAGTGCCCGCGTCGCGTAGAGCAGGGCCGAACCGCCGCCCGTCACGATGCCTTCTTCGACAGCGGCCTTGGTCGCATGCATCGCGTCGTCGACGCGATCCTTGCGCTCCTTGACCTCGACTTCGGTCGCACCGCCGACGCGGATGACGGCAACGCCGCCCGCCAGCTTCGCCAGACGCTCCTGCAGCTTCTCGCGATCGTAGTCGGAGGTCGTCTCTTCGACCTGCGCCTTGATCTGATTGCAGCGGGCTTCGATGTCCTTCTTCTTGCCCGAGCCGTCGACGATCGTGGTGTTGTCCTTGTCGATCGACACCTTCTTGGCGCGGCCGAGCATGTCCAACGACACGGTCTCGAGCTTGATGCCCAGATCGGCCGAGATGACCTGGCCCGACGTCAGGATCGCGATGTCTTCCAGCATCGCCTTGCGGCGATCGCCGAAGCCCGGCGCCTTGACGGCCGCGACCTTCAGGCCGCCGCGCAGCTTGTTGACGACCAGGGTCGCCAGCGCTTCGCCTTCGACTTCCTCGGCGATGATCAGCAGCGGCTTGCCCGTCTGGACGACCGCTTCGAGCACCGGCAGCAGCGGCTGCAGCGACGAGAGCTTGGCTTCGTGGATCAGGATGTACGGGCTTTCCAGTTCGACCGTCATCTTGTCCGCGTTGGTCACGAAGTACGGCGACAGATAGCCGCGATCGAACTGCATGCCTTCGACGACGTCGAGTTCGGTCTCGAGGCTCTTGGCCTCTTCCACCGTGATGACGCCTTCGTTACCGACCTTCTGCATCGCCTTGGCGATCATCGCGCCGATGTCTTTCTCGCCGTTCGCCGAGATCGTGCCGACCTGCGCGACTTCGTCCGACGTCGAGATCTTCTTCGAACGCTTCTTGAGGTCCTCGACCACGCGCTCGACGGCGATGTCGATGCCGCGCTTGAGGTCCATCGGGTTCATGCCGGCCGCAACCGACTTCGCACCTTCGCGCACGATCGCCTGGGCGAGAACGGTCGCCGTCGTCGTGCCGTCGCCGGCCGCGTCGTTGGTCTTCGAGGCCACTTCGCGCACCATCTGGGCGCCCATGTTCTCGAACTTGTCGGCCAGTTCGATTTCCTTCGCGACCGTCACACCGTCCTTGGTGATGCGGGGCGCGCCGAAGGCCTTGTCGATGACGACGTTGCGGCCCTTCGGGCCCAGCGTCACCTTGACCGCGTCGGCCAGGATATCGACGCCGCGCAGCATACGCGCGCGGGCGTCGCCGCCGAATTTAACGTCTTTGGCTGCCATTGGATCTGTCCTTTACGTTGATTGGAGGTATCGAGTGCGCGGGGCGCGCTTACTCGATCACGCCCAGGATGTCGGATTCCTTCATGATCAGGAGATCCTTGCCGTCGACCTTCACTTCCGTGCCCGACCACTTGCCGAACAGGATCTTGTCGCCGGCCTTCACGCCCATCGGCAGCAACGTGCCGGCTTCGGTGCGGGCACCGGGGCCCGCCGCGATGACCTTGCCCTGCTGGGGCTTTTCCTTGGCGGTGTCGGGAATGATGATCCCGCCCTTGGTCTTGGTCTCTTGGTCGAGGGCTTCGACCAGAACGCGATCGTTCAAAGGTTTGAACTTCATATGGTCTCTCCTGCGCATCGCGCGATTAACGCTCGCCGGGGGCGCGCCTGTTAGCAGTCCCCGCCGACGAGTGCCAGGGTTGTAGGGGAGACCACCCCGCCCTGTCAAAAAAGAAATTAACGTACTGAAAAATATAAGTTAATCGATCCGCTTGCCGAGCGTAACCAGTTCCCTTCCCTGGCGGGGTTGCGCCTTGGGGAACAGAATCGTGCAGCGGTCGAAGGGTGCGACGACCTTGTCGGGACCGTCCATGGCGATGACCGTACCCGCCGTCACTTCCTCGAACCCTTCATAGGGGGCGAGGAATTTGAGATCGGCATGCTTGGCGACATGCACGCTTTCGATCGTGTAGACGCCCGTTTCGGCCGCCGGCACGGCGGGCTTCAGGCGGCGCGCGACTTCCGGCTCCAGCATGCCGGTCGCTTCGAGGAACGAAATCAGCGTGTGCTTGGCGACCGTCACGGTCGCTTTCAGAAAATGCGCGCCGCATTCGACGACCAATGCCGTCGGCTGGGCATTCGCTTCGCCGAACGCGCCGTACTCGACCATCACCTTGCCGTCGAACGAACCGTTCTGCAGCAGCATCGACGGCGGATAGGCGAGCTTCTCCGCGAAGGCCCGCACGCGCGGCAGATTGCGGCCGACGAAGAACGGCCGATTGGCGAAGCTGGTCGAATGAATATCGAGCAGGAAATCGGCTTGGCGCACGAAGGGGCGCAGCTCACCGGCGCGGATCGCTTCATGCGTGCCTTCGCCGTCGATCCAATCGTCGCGCCACACGCGGTTCATGTCGCGATCGACGAAGCGGGAGTCGAGCGGCGTCTCCACCTTGAAGCTTTGATAGGCCTTCACATTGGCGAAGGCGACGATCCAGGTGCCGCGGATCGGGCGCAAGCCGAGATCCAGCGCCCAGTGCAACGCCTCGGCGCCGCAAAATTCGTTTCCGTGGGTCAATGCCACAGTCATCACCGTCGGACCGGGTTCGCCCGACTTAAAGACGTGGACGTAATCGACGCCGGTGTCGGATCGCTTCCAGCGCGTCAGATCGCGCGGGCGCAATTCGATCGGCGGCAATTGCCGGCCGGTCATGTCGCGGCCTTCATCCGATGTTCGAAACGCTGCCGGTCGGCGGGATCGAGCGCCACGACGACATGCAGATGATCGTCTTCCTGGCGTTCCTCGAACACTTGCCCGTGCTCGTGCAACCACGCAAGCGATGCGCCGTCGCCGTAAGGCAGATCGTATTCGACCGTCTGGCGCGAGGCGGCCAAGCGCTTGTCGATATGTTGGAGCAGATCGTCGGCGCCCTCGCCCGTTAGGGCCGAGACGCAGACCGCATCGTCCTCGCGGGACGCACGCGCAATCCAAACTTCGCGTGCTTCGGGATCGAGCCGATCGAGCTTGTTGTAGACCTCGACGAAACGATCTTCGCCTTCGCCCGCCCGGCCAAGCTCGGTCAGCACCGTACGCACGTCCTTGGCTTGGGATTCGCTTTCGGGATGCGACACGTCGCGCACATGCAGCACGATATCGGCGGCGAGCACTTCTTCGAGCGTGGCGCGGAACGCCGCGACCAGATCGTGCGGCAGGTCGGAAACGAAACCCACCGTGTCGGACAGGATGATCTTGCGCCCCGACGGCAGCGCCAGCGCGCGCATCGTGGGATCGAGTGTGGCGAACAGCATATCCGCCGCCAGCACGCGCGCATGGACGAGGCGGTTGAACAACGTCGACTTGCCGGCGTTGGTATAGCCGACCAATGCGACGACCGGATAAGGCACGCGCGCACGCGCCTTGCGGTGAAGGGCGCGCGTGCGCTTCACCTCCTCCAGTTCCTTCTTCAAGCGGATGATCTTGTCGCCGATCTGGCGGCGATCGCTTTCGAGCTGGCTTTCGCCGGGGCCGGCCAAGAAGCCGAAGCCGCCGCGCTGGCGTTCAAGATGGCTCCAGGTCCGCACCAAGCGCGAACGCTGATAGGTGAGCTGGGCGAGTTCGACCTGCAAGCGGCCTTCGGCGGTGCGCGCGCGCGTGCCGAAGATTTCCAGGATCAGACCCGTGCGGTCGATGACCTTGCATTGCAGCTCTTTCTCGAGATTGCGCTGCTGCACGGGGCCGAGCTGGCAATCGACGATCGTGACGGCGATGCCCTGCTCCTTGATGATCGCGGCAAGGCGCTCGACCACGCCTTCGCCCATCAAGGTGGACGGCCGGAACGCGGCCAAGCGCACGACCTCGGCATGCGCGATCTTCAGATCGATCGCGCGCGCGAGGCCGCAGGCTTCTTCCAGCTTGTCTTCGGGCGTGCGGTTTTCCGCCGCCGCGTCGGCCCCGCGCTTTTTGAGCGCGGGGTGCACGACGAGGGCAAGCCCCTCCACTTTGCGCGCCGCGAAATCCTCGGGCGCGCCTTCCTCGACCGTTTCGTCGGGAGCGTCGGGCTTCTTCTTGGAACCGCGGCTCAGCCTTCGGCCCCTTCCTTATCGCCTTCGAACAGCGCGATCGGACCCGTGGGCATCACGGTGGAGATCGCGTGCTTGTAGACGAGCTGGCTGTGGCCGTCGCGGCGCAGCAGCACGGAGAAATTGTCGAACCACGTCACGATGCCCTGCAGCTTCACGCCGTTCACCAGGAAGATCGTCACGGGGGTCTTGTTCTTGCGGATGTGGTTGAGAAACACATCCTGCACGTTCTGGGACTTATCGGCAGACATATCGTCATTGCCTTTCTTGGTTGGGCTCCCGCTTGCCGGTGTTTCCGCCGGGGGTTTGCGAAGGGCCATTGCTGCAATACGGGATGCGAAGGCCGCACCCCCCTCAAAAAGAACATCTAGCCGTTAATCTAGGCTGAACGAGGGCGACTTACAGCCCGAGTTCCCGCCAGACCGCCCGCAGAGCCGAGAGATCGGGCACCTGCAAGGCAGGGGGATACCGCGTTAAGAGCGCGTCATCCCCCATCCCATTCCCTACGAGAATGGGAACCCCGGATATAGCATGCGCGGCTTGCATATCAAGGCCAGTATCACCCACGTACCACACTTGCGGGCCCAGGGGGATTTCCAGGCCTTCCATGGCCATATCGAAGGGCGCGCGGTCGGGTTTGTCGCGCTTGGCGTCGCTCGCCCCGACCAGCCGGTGGAATTTGGGCGTCCAGCCGAGATGGTCGGCTTCGCGGCGCAGCAGCTTGCCCTGCTTGTTGGAGACGACGCCGAGCGTCACGTCCATCGCGTCGAGCAATTCGGCCGCGCCGTCGCACACCGCCATCGCGTCGAGATGCCCGTCCTCGAACGCCTTGTAGAAGATCGACCGCGCGCGCTGCCATTCGGCGCCGAAAATCTCGGGGAAGCTTTCGCGCAGCGAGCGGCGCACGCGCGCATGCGCTTCTTCGAGCGTCCACTCCGGCAAACCGAATTCGCGGAACGCCGCGTTCAGCGCGTGGCGGATCGCGCCGAAATTATCGATCAGCGTGTTGTCCCAGTCGAACAGAACGACTTGCGGCTTGGCGAGCTTCACGCCTGCGCCGCCGCCACTTGCTTTTCCATATGCGCCATCAACGCCGCGCGCAGCTTGGTGGCGACGGCCCCCGGCTTCCCGTTGGCGACGGTCTTGTCGTCGATCTGCGTGACCGGCATGACGAAGGACGAGGCCGAGGTGACGAACGCTTCGCGCGCGCGGCGAAGCTCGTCCAACGTGAACGACCGCTCCTCGAACTTCAAACCTTCGGCGGCGGCGAGCTTGATGAGCTCGAGCCGCGTCACACCGTTGAGGATTTCGTTCGACGGGGCGCGCGTGACCAAAGCGCCGCCTTCGGTGACGATCCACGCGTTCGACGACGAGCCTTCGGTGACCACGCCCTGGTCGTCGTAAAGGATCGTCTCGTAGGCGCCGTTCTCGCGCGCCGCTTGCTTGGCGAAGCAATTGGGCAGCAAGCCGACGGTCTTGATGTCGCAACGCCCCCAGCGGATATCGGGCATGGTGATCGCCTTGACGCCGTCCTCGAGCCAGGCGGCGGGATGCGCTTTGGAATTGCGCGCGGTCATCACGACCGCCGGGCGGATCTTCCTGGTCGGGAAAGCGTGGTCGCGCGGCGCCACGCCGCGCGTCACCTGCAAATAGACGATGCCGTTGGTCACCAGATTGCGGCGGATCGTTTCGCGCATGGCCAGCGAAAACGCCGCCCGGCTCATCGGCATGTCGATGCGCATTTCGCGCAACGAACGCTCCAGCCGGTCGAGATGGCCCTTCTCCTCCATCGGCACGCCGTCGCGCACGGTGCAGACTTCGTAGATGCCGTCGGCGAATTGATAGCCGCGATCCTCGACATGCACCGACGCTTGGCGATGCGGGACGTAGCGGCCGTTGACGTAGGCGACACGGGACATGGGAGAAGCGGCCTCGATCCTTCGACAGGCTCAGGATGAGGCCTCATGGCGAGCCTGTCGAACCATGAGGCCGGAACCGCGAACTACGCGTCGAGCTGACCGGCGCGCTCGCGTTCGGCGCCATGCACGCCCAGCGCCTTCAGTTTGCGGTGAAGCGCCGAACGCTCCATGCCGACGAAGGTGGCGGTGCGCGAGATATTGCCGCCGAAGCGGGTGACCTGCGCGATCAGGTATTGGCGCTCGAACAATTCGCGCGCCTCGCGCAGCGGCAGGCCCATGATCTCGGCGCCGTTCTCGCCGCGCAAGGCGGTCGGCACGGCCGCCCCCAGATCGGGCGGCAGGTTTTCCGCGCGCACGGGCTGGCCCGCCTCGCCCGGCGACATGATCAGCAGCCATTCGACGACGTTGCGCAGCTGGCGCACGTTGCCGGGCCAATCGTGGGTTTGCATCGTCGCGATGGCGTCGTCCGCGATCGGGCGCGGCGACACGCCGGTCGCTTGCGCGGCACGGTCCATGAAATGCGCGGCGAGCAGCGGGATATCCTCGCGCCGCTCCTTCAAGGGCGGCATGCGGATCGGCACGACGTTGAGGCGATAGAACAGATCCTCGCGGAAACGGCCTTCCTGGATCTCGCGCTGCAAATCGCGGTTGGTCGACGCGATCACGCGCACATCGACCTGCACGCGCACGCGCCCGCCCACGCGCTCGAAGCTTTGCTCCTGCAACACGCGCACGATTTTGCCCTGGGTTTCCAGCGGCATGTCGGCGACTTCGTCGAGATAGAGCGTGCCGTTATGCGCTTTCTCGAACACGCCGATCTTCGGCAACGGCGCGTCGGGATCGTCGATGGGCGATCCCGGCTCGATGCCGAACATCTCGATCTCCATCGCGTTGGGCCGAAGCGAGGCGCAGTTCAGCACCACGAAAGGACCCGTCTCGCGCTTGGACAGCGAATGGATGAGGCGTGCACCCACTTCCTTGCCCGAGCCCGCCGGGCCGACGAGCAAGACGCGGCTGCCGGTCGGCGCCACGCGGCCGAGTTGCTGGCGGACCTGCACGATACCCGCCGAATTGCCGACGATCTCCGGCGGGCCGCCGGCGCGCAGCTTCAATTCCGCGTTCTCGCGCCGCAGGCGCGCGGCTTCGATCGCGCGCTGGACGACCAGCAGCAGGCGATCGGCCTTGAACGGCTTCTCGATGAAATCGTAGGCGCCGCGGCGGATGGCGCTGACCGCCATCTCCACATTGCCGTGGCCGGAGATGATGACGACGGGCACGTCGGGATGTTCGCGGCGGATGACGTCGAGCACTTCGAGCCCGTCCATCGGCGAGCCTTGCAGCCACACGTCGAGCACGACCAAGCTGGGCCGGCGCGCGCGAATGGCTTCCAGCGCCGAGGTCGAATCGCCGGCACCGCGCGTTTGATGGCCGTCGTCTTCCAGGATGCCGCCGATCAGCATCCGGATATCGGCCTCGTCGTCGACGATCAGAATGTCGTTGGACATGAATCGGGTTTACCGGAATCCGGAATCGGGCGGAAGCGTCATCTTATTCCCTCGCGGTGTCGGAAGGAAATTGCAGCGTCACCACGGCGCCGCCGCCCTCGCGATCCGCAAGAATGACGGCACCGCCATGATCTTCCATGATCTTCTTGACGATCGCGAGGCCGAGGCCCGTGCCTTTCGCGCGCGTCGTCACGTAAGGCTCGGTCAATCGGTCGCGGTTTTCCTTGGGCAAACCCTTGCCGTTGTCGCCCACCGCGACGAAAGGCCGCCCCGCCGCGTCGCGCGCCAAACGCACTTCGACGCGCCCGCGCGGCAGATCGTCGCCCTCGCGCCCATCGCCCCCTCTTCCATCGATCGCGTCGACGGCGTTCTGCAACAAATTGGTCAGCGCCTGCCCGATTTGGCGCGGATCGAGCCGCAAGCGCAGCGGCGTTTTCGGCAGATCGATGACCCATTCGATATCGGTGCGTGCCGTCTGTTGCAGGAACGCGGTGTGGCGGACGAGGTCGGCGGCGTCTTCTTCCGCCATCTTCGGTGCGGGCATGCGCGCGAAGGCGGAAAATTCGTCGACCATGCGGCCGATATCGCCGACCTGACGCACGATCGTGTCGGTGCACAGGCGGAACGTCTCGGGATCCGATTTGATCTCGGGCAGATATTTGCGCTTGAGCCGCTCGGCCGAAAGCTGAATGGGCGTGAGCGGATTTTTGATCTCGTGCGCGATGCGCCGCGCCACGTCCGACCACGCGGCTTTGCGCTGTGCTGCCTCCAGATCGGTCACGTCGTCGAACGTGGCGACGAGGCCGAGCGTGCCGTCGCCCAATCGCGTCTGCGCCACGCGCACGGAGAAGGTGCGCCGCTGCCCTTCCCGCGCGATATGGATTTCGCCGCTCGCCGGCTTGTCGGGATTGGCGCGCGCCTGTTCGATCAACGGCGCGAATTCAGGGACGATCTCGCCAAGGCGCTGCCCCAAGCGCGCGTCGAGATCGACGCCGATCAGATGGGAAGCCGACAGATTGGGGTAAGCGACATGGCCGCCTTCGTCGAGGCCGACCACGCCCGCCGACACGCCGCCGAGCACGGCCTCGGTGAAGCGGCGGCGGTTTTCGATCTGGCGGTTCGCTTCGACCAATTCGCGCCGCTGGCTTTCGATTTCGCCGGTCATGCTGTTGAAGGCGCGCGACAGCGTGGCGAGTTCGTCGTCGTCGTCCGATTCCGCGACGCGCGCCGACAACTCGCCCGCGCGCACGCGTTCCGCCGCCGCGATCAACGCCCCCACCGGCCGCGCCAGACGATTGGCGACGGCGAGCCCGATCCAGATCGCGGCGAGCAACAACAGCAGCGCCACGACGACGAACATCACCGCGAAGGTGATCTGGAAGCCGGAGCGTTTGCCCTCGATCGATTCGTAGGTCTGCACCGCAAGGCGCGTGCGATCCACATGCTGCACGACGCGCGGTTCGACGTAACGGCCGACCAGAAGATAGATCTGGTCCGTGCCGTCGACGCGCATCATCGCGCGCACGCGGTCGGACAAGGCCCCGCCTTCGTCCGCGCGTTCGGGCGTGAAGATCACGACTTCGCCGCCGCGCGCGCGGTCGAGCGCCCAGAACGGCACGACCTCGAACTGCAACGACAAGGTCAGGCCCGACTTCGCCAGCACCTGCCCGCGCGCGTCGAACACGATCGCTTCGGTCAGCGCGCGCAATTGCGTTTGCGTGTCGACGACCTGCTGGATGTAGTTGCGATCCATGAAGGCGATCGGGCCTTCGCGGCCCAGATCCGCTGCCATCGCCTGGATGTCACCGCGGATGTTGTTGCGGTGCTCGTCGAGATAGGCCTCGGCCGCCGCCAGCGATTCCCGCAGCGCGTTGCGCACGGGATCGGAGAACCAGGCCTGGACGCCGAGATTGAAGAACAGCGCCGAGGCGACCGCCATGATGACGGCGGGCGCGCCCGCCAGCACGGCGAACAACGCGACGAGCCGCACATGCAGCCGCGCCCCCGCCAAGCCTTGGCGGCGCTGCACCCAGAGCTTCACAAGCTCGCGCGCGACGACCGCGCCGAGCATCAACAGCAATACGAGATTGACCGTCAGCAGTGCTACGAGGCGGGCGGGATCGGGCCCTTCCTCGGCGGTCGCGAACAGATAGGTGACGATGCCCGCGATGACCGCGAGCACCGTGAGCATGAAGGCGAGTTTGCGGCCCAGACGCGCGCGCGAGGCCCAGGCGCGCAGCCGGGCCGCGAACGCCGGTCTGCTTTCCGGTGCCTGATCGCTCGAAATATCCGTCATGTTCCCCTGGCGCCACGCGCCGCCGGGGTCACTTTAGGCCGCGTACGACCTGGATGTCCAACTCGCGGATTTTCTTGCGCAAAGTGTTGCGGTTGAGGCCCAGAAGCTGCGCGGCTTTGATCTGGTTGCCGCGCGTCGCCGACAGCGTCAGCGACAGCAGCGGGCGTTCCATCTCGCGCAGGATGCGGTCATAGACGCCCGCGGGCGGCAGCCCGTCCTTATGCGCGTCGAAATAGGCGCGCAAGTGGCGCTCGACCGATGCCCCCAGCGATTCATCCGCCGGGGCGGCTTCGGCCACCGGGGCGGGATTGGCGTCCGAAAGCTCGGCTTCGATTATGTCGACGCCGATCACTTCCTGCGTGTAGAGCGCCGACAAACGCCGGATCAGGTTTTCGAGTTCGCGCACGTTGCCGGGCCAGCGATGCTGGCGCAGCCGGTCCATCGCGGGCGCGTCGAGATTCTTCATCGGCAACCCTTCGGTCGCCGTCGTTTGCAGGAAATGGCGCACCAGCAACGGCACGTCGTCCGAACGCTCGCGCAGCGGCGGCAAACGGATCGGCACGACGTTGAGGCGATAGAACAGATCTTCGCGGAACAGCCCTTGGCGCACGAGCTGGCGCAGATCGCGGTGCGTGGCGGCGACGATGCGCACGTCGGCGCGGATGCGCGTGCGCCCGCCGACGGTCGTGTACTCGCCTTCCTGCAACACGCGCAGCAACCGCGTCTGCGCTTCGATCGGCATATCGCCGATTTCGTCGAGGAACAGCGTGCCGCCTTGGCTCTGCTCGAACCGGCCGGCATAGCGCGCGGTGGCACCGGTGAAGGCGCCCTTCTCGTGGCCGAACAATTCGCTTTCGATCAGTTCGCGCGGGATCGCGGCCATGTTGAGCGCCACGAACGGCCCGTTGCGGCGCTTGCCGTAATCGTGAAGCGCGCGCGCGACGAGTTCCTTGCCCGTGCCGGACTCGCCCGTGATCATCACGGTCAGATCCGTGCCCATCAGGCGCGCGAGCACGCGATAGATTTCCTGCATCGCCGGCGAGCGGCCGATCAGCGGCAGTTTTTCGTCCGGCGCGTCGTCGTCGCCCAAACCGTCGAGCGACATCGGCGCCTTGGGTGCCGTCAGCGCGCGTTCGACGACGGAGACCAGTTCCTTGAGGTCGAAGGGCTTGGGCAGATATTCGAACGCGCCGCGCTCGGTCGCCTTGATGGCGGTCAGCAGCGTGTTCTGCGCGCTCATCACGATCACGCGCAATTCGGGGCGCACCTTGCGGATGCGCGGCACGAGGTCGAGGCCGTTTTCGTCGGGCATCACCACGTCGGTGATGACCAGATCGCCGTCGCCGTCGGCGACCCATTTCCAAAGCTGCGAGGCGTGGCCCGTCGTCCGGACTTCGTAGCCCAAACGGCCCAGCGCCTGATTGAGAACGGTCCTGATCGCTTTGTCGTCGTCCGCGACCAGAATGGTGGCCTGTGCCATTTATCGTCCCGCCTTCGCTCGTCTACTCGACCGCCGCGCCGCTGGCGATCGGCAGCCGGACCCTGAAAATCGTCCGGCGGGGTTGGCCGTCGAATTCGATGACGCCACCATGATCGCCGACGATTTTGGCGACCAAAGCAAGTCCCAGGCCAGTGCCCTGTTTCTTGGTGGTAATGAAGGGTTCGAAGAGATGCGCGCGCACGTCTTCCGGGATGCCCTCGCCGTTATCCTGGACCGAGACGACCAGCGGCAGCGACACGCGCTGATTGGTCCCCGGCACGGCAAAGCGCACGCCCTGCTGGAACGCGGTCGACAACACGATCTCGCCGCCCTGGCGGGGCACCGCCTCGGCCGCGTTCTTCACCAGATTTAGGAAAATCTGGATCAGCTGGTTGCGGTTGCCCAACACCGGCGGCAGCGACGGATCGTAATTCTCGACGAAGCGGACATGCTTGCCGAACCCGGCTTGCGCCAGCATGCGCACATGGCCCAGCACGCGATGGATGTTCACAGGGCCCGCCTCGAACGGCAGACCTTCGGAGAAAATCTCCATCCGGTCGACGAGCGCGCGGATGCGATCGGACTCGTCGCAGATCAGGCGCGTGAGTTCGCGGTCCTGCGGCTGCGCGGTTTGTTCGAGCAGCTGCGCTGCACCGCGAATGCCGGACAGCGGGTTCTTCACCTCATGCGCCAGCATCTGCGCCATCGCGCCGACCGAGCGCACCGTATTGCGATGGACGAGCTGGCGGCCGATCGTTCGCGCGATCGACCGGCGCTGCAGGACGAGTGCGATCTGCCCTTCTCCGCCTTCGCCGACATAGCCCGCGCGCACCGACACCAATTGGTGCCCGATGCGCGGCGTTTCGATCGCGACTTCTTCCTCCGACACCGAAGCGCCATGCTTGCGCGCTTGGTGCAGCACGCCGAACACGGGATTGTCCTCGGGGATGAATTCGGTCAGCGCCTTGCCGATCAGCAAGCTCGCCCCCGCTTCGAAAAAGCTTTCGGCGGCGGGATTGGCGAGCAGGATCGTTTCGGCCGCGTCGACGACCAGCACGGCGTCGGGAATCGCGGCGAGCACGGCGGAATGATCGAGCTTCACTTCGGGCGGCGCCGTCACCGGCATCGGCACGACCAGGGCCATTATGCGGCCTCCTGCAGCCCGGCGACGGGTTCCGAGCGCGCGGGCGGTTCCCAGCCCGCGTCGATCCCGCGGCCCCAGGCGGCGCGCACCATCTCGCGCACATCGGCGGGTTCGGCGACGGTCATGACCTTCGAGCGGAACTCGACCGCACCCGGAAACCCGCGCGCGTACCAGCCCAAATGCTTGCGCGCGACGCGCTTGCCCGCGTCCAAACCGTAATGCGACAGCATCGCTTCGTAATGCTCGAGCACGACGTCCATCTGTTCGCGCAACGACGGGTCGCGCGCGCGTTCGCCGGTCGCCAAAAACTTGATGACGTTGGCCGGGAACCACGGCCGCCCGCAAGCGCCGCGCCCGATCATCACGCCGTCCGCACCCGATTGGCGCAAGGCTTCGGCCGCGTCGTCATAAGATTGGATATCGCCGTTGGCGACGACCGGGATCGACACCGCATCCTTCACGGCACGGATCGCCGACCAATCGGCTTTGCCGGTATAGAATTGCTGACGCGTGCGGCCATGGATCGCCAGCGACTTGATCCCGCATTCCTGCGCGATGCGCGCGAGCTTGGGCGCGTTCAGCGAATTATGGTCCCAGCCCAGGCGCATCTTCAGCGTCACGGGCACTTTCACGGCCTTGGCGGTCGCTTCCAGAATGCGCGACGCGAGCAATTCGTCGCGCATCAGCGACGAACCCGCGTGCCCGTTGACGATTTTCTTCACCGGGCAGCCGAAATTGATATCGATGATCTGCGCGCCGCGATCTTCGTTGAGCTTCGCGGCTTCCGCCATCACCGACGGCTCGCAGCCCGCGAGCTGCACCGCCATCGGGAATTCCTCGGGCTCGAACTGCGCCATCAGCAGCGATTGGCGCGTTTCGCGGATCATCGCTTGGCTCGCGATCATCTCCGAAACCACCAAACCCGCGCCGAAGCGCTTCACCAATTTGCGGAACGGCAGATCCGAAATGCCCGACAACGGGGCCAGGACCACCGGTGCCGCGAGCTGGATGGGGCCGATATGAATGCTCATTGTTTGTGCAGGGCGCCCGGGCTGATTAGAGTTTGAGCGGTTGTACCCCGGAGCACGCCATCTGGCAAGCGGCTGTTACACTGTCAGTATATTGCGCTGCAAAATCACGGTTTTTCCCAAATAACCGCATTTAAATGTGGGTAATTCCGCAGCGCGAAAGCCCGGCGCTAGCCCAAAATCACGTCCGAGACGAACTTCACGCCCGGATAGGCCAATGTGAGCAGCAAATAAGCGAACAGCACATAACGTGCGGCGCGGCGGCCCGAAATACCGCCCCGGTGATGGACCCAGAGCAGGCCGGAGATCGCCAGGAACGCCGCGAAAGATAAGACGGTTTTGTGATCGAGCTTCATCGGGGCGGCAAAAGTCAGCCACGACAAGACGCTGCCGGAGATCAACGCGATGGCCAAAACGGCGCCCGAGGCCATCAGCAATTCGGCCAAAAGCCGCTCGCCCTCCGCGATCGACGGCAAGCGGCGGGTGAAATCGGTCGGGCGCTTGGTTTTGAGCGCGCGTTCCTGCAGGAACACCGCAAGCCCCGCCATCGCCGCCAGCGTCAGCAAGCCATACGCGACCAGCGCCACCAGGATATGGGCGATCAGCCAGGCTTCCGGCGGCTGGCCCATCAACGGGCGTTCGGGCGCGTGCTGCCAGACCGTCGCGATCGCAGCGAGAACCACCAGATAGAACGCCAAGAGCGGCGCCAAGCGTTCCGCCCCGCGCCGCAAGGCGACGACACCGGCGAACAACGCCATGCTGACCAGGATCGCCAGCCACAAGGCGGTGGCAAGGCCGGTGCGCCAGCCGCCGGCGAAGGAATGGGTCAGCAGCACCGCCGGCCCCGCGATGGCGATGGCCAGCGCCAGCCAGGGGGCGCGATGCGCATCGATCCGCGCCAGTCCCAACGGAACCAGCGACACAAGGGCGGAAAGCGACAGGACGAAACCGGCGGCCGACATGACGGCCGGGATAATGCCGTGGTTAGAGCCCTTGCACCACGATCATGTTGAATTTCGCCGTCGCCCCCTCGCGCGCCTTGCGGGCCTTCACATAAAGGGCGGAATCGTAGAACGCCTTGGCGGTGGCGAAATCCGGGAACTCGGCGACGATCACCCGCGATGGGCGCCAATCCCCTTCCAGCACCTGGAACTCGCCGCCGCGCACCACGAATTTGCCGCCGGCGGCTTCGATGGCACCGGGCGACAACGCCTTATAGCCTTCGTATTTCGCGGGGTCCGAGACGTCGACATCGGCGATGACGTAAGCGGGCATGGTTCCCTCCCCTCGAAAATCTTGCCGTAATTCTCCGGCTAGAATACGACCGGATGATGACCGACACCATCGCACTCGTTCTCGCGGCCGGTAAAGGCACGCGCCTCCCCGGTGCCGTGCCCAAGCAATATCGCGATCTCGGCGGCGCGCCGGTTTTGCGCCACACGCTGCGCGCCTTCGCCGGACATGCGCGCGTCGATGCCGTGCGCGTGGTCTACGATCCCGCCGATTCCGATCTTTACGCCGCCGCGACGCAAGGCCTCACGCTGCTCGACCCCGTCGCGGGCGGGGCCGAACGGCAGGACAGCGTGCGGCGCGGGCTCGAAAGCCTCGAAGCCCTCAAGCCCAAGCGCGTGCTGATCCATGATGGCGCGCGCCCCTTCGCGAGCAACGATCTGATCGACCGGATGATCGCCGCCCTCGACGACGGCCCCGCCGCCATCGCCGCGATCCCGGTGACCGACACGTTGTGGCGCGAAGCGGACAAGGCGGCCGATGCGCTGGTGCCGCGCGACAAACTCTGGCGCGCGCAAACGCCGCAAGCTTTCCGCTACGCCGATATTCTCGCCGCCCATCGCGCTGCGGAAGGTCTGGCGTTGACCGACGACGCGGCGGTCGCGCGCCATGCCGGAATGAAGGTATCGTTGGTCATGGCGTCGGAAAGCAATTTCAAGATCACGACCGAGGAAGACCTCGCGCGCGCCTCGCGCGACGTCGCGCGCGGCGATATCCGCACCGGCACCGGGTTCGACGTCCATAAATTCGGCCCCGGCGACGGCGTATGGCTCTGCGGCGTGAAAGTGCCGCACGATGCCGGGCTCGACGGGCATTCGGATGCCGATGTCGGCTTGCACGCATTGACCGATGCGCTGCTCGGCGCCATTTGCGAAGCGGATATCGGCGCGCATTTCCCGCCCAGCGATCCGCAATGGCGGGGCGCTTCGTCCGACCGCTTCCTGGCGCACGCCGCGAAGCTGATCCGTGCGCGCGGCGGCGAGATCCGCCATGTCGACGTCACGCTGATCTGCGAACGCCCCAAGGTCGGCCCGCATCGCGACGCAATGCGTGTACGCATCGCCGAAATTCTTGGCATCGATGTTTCGCGCGTGTCGGTGAAGGCGACGACGACCGAAGGTCTGGGTTTCACCGGGCGGCGCGAAGGCATCGCCGCCCAAGCCGCCGCGAGCGTGGCGCTGCCGTGAAGCTGCAATTCACCTATGGCCGCTTGCCCGACGGATTCCGGCTGAGCGATCCGGCCGCATTGCTCGCCACGTGGTTCGGCTCGGGCCTCGTGCCCTTCGCATCGGGCACCTGGGGCACGCTCGCGGCTTTGCCCTTCGCCTACGTCATCTGGATCGCCGGCGGCTGGACGCTGTTGCTGCTGGCGACGATCGCCGTCTCCGCACTGGGCGTGTGGGCGTCCGCGCGCGTCACCGACAAGCTTTCGGTGAAGGACCCCGGCTTCATCGTCATCGACGAAGTGGCGGGCATGTGGCTGACACTGCTGTTCGCGCCGTTCGAGATTTGGGCCTGGGCGTTGGCCTTTCTGCTGTTTCGCGCGGCCGATATCGTGAAACCCTTCCCCGCGAGTTGGGCCGACCGCAACGTGAAAGGCGGGCTCGGCGTCATGCTCGACGATCTGCTCGCCGCCTTGTGGTCGGGTGTGGCGATCTGGGTCGTTTCCACGTATCTACCGGTGCAAGATGTCCTCGACCGAATCGAATTTTGAAGCCGCCCTCGCCTTCGACGTGCTGAACGCCTGCCGGCGCGCGGGACTGATGGTCGCGACGGCGGAATCCTGCACCGGCGGTTTGGTCGCGGGGGCGCTCACCGCCATTCCGGGTTCGTCGGATGTCGTCGATCGCGGCTTCGTGACCTATTCCAACGAAGCGAAGATGGACATGCTGGGCGTGCCCGAAGCGCTGTTGCGCGCCTTCGGCGCCGTCAGCGAACCGGTCGCGCGCGCGATGGCGGAAGGGGCACTCGCCAAAAGCCGGGCGGGCATCGCCGTGTCGATCACCGGCGTTGCGGGCCCCGGCGGCGGCACGCCGGACAAGCCCGTCGGGCTCGTCCATTTCGGTCTGGCGCGCAAGGACAAGCCGACGATCGCGACGCACCGGATTTTCCCCGGCGATCGCGACGCCGTGCGCCGCCAATCGGTTCAGCAAGCGCTGACGATGGTGCTCGAAAGCATCTGAGCTGCCTCATGGTTCGACAGGCTCACCATGAGGCCTCACCCTGAGCTTGTCGAAGGGCGAGGCCGCGATTTAATCCGGCAGCGGAATGAATTCGGTTTCGCCGGAGACCTTCGGGAATTCGCCGGCCTTCCACGCCGCCTTGGCGCGCTCCAGCCGGTCCTTGTCGCTCGACACGAAATTCCACCAGATGGTGCGCGTCCCCGGCAGCGCCTTGCCGCCGAGCAGCATCGCGCGCGTCTGTTCGGCCGCGCGCATCTCGACATTCGCTTCGCCGTCGCGCAGCACGACCAGCTCGCCGGGGCCGTAGCTTTTGCCCGCGACATCCAGCTTGCCCGACACGACGTAGAAGCCGCGCTCCGGGTGTTCGTCGGTCATCGTCAGCGCCGTACCGGCCGCGAACTCCGCGTGGAGATAGAAGATCGGCCACGCCGACGGCACCGGCGAAACGAGACCGTAAGCGCTGCCGAGGATCAGTTTCAGCGCGACGCCGCCGATTTTGGTTTCGGGCAGCGTCTCCGCCGGGTGATGCGAGAAGCTCGGTTCGCATTCCTCCAAATCCGGCGGCAGCGCCACCCAAGTCTGGATGCCGTGGATCTTCAACCCGCCGCCGCGCAAGGCGGGATCGGTGCGTTCGGAATGCACGATGCCCTTGCCCGCGGTCATCCAGTTGAGGGCACCAGGCTTGATCGCTTGCACGAAGCCCAGCGAATCCCGATGCAGGATTTCGCCGTCGAACAAATAAGTCACGGTCGACAACCCGATATGCGGATGCGGGCGCACATCCATGCCCTCGCCTTGCTTCAGCGTCGCGGGGCCGACCTCGTCGAAAAACACGAAGGGGCCGAGATGGCGGCGCTTGGCTTGCGGCAGGGTGCGGCGGACCATGAAGGCGCCGATATCGTGCGTCTTGCCGCCCAGAACCAGTTCGACCGGATCGCTCATTTCGGCTTCTCCCCGTACAGCGCCTGGGCGCGGGTTTCGAAAGCGGCGACCATGCGGCGCACGGCCTCGTTGAACAACATGCCCATGATCGATTGCAGCATGCGCGAGCGGAACTCGAAATCGACGTAGAAATCGATCTCGCAGGAGCCGTCCTCCTGCGGCACGAAAATCCAGTGATTGTTGAGATAGCGGAACGGCCCATCGGCATAGGCGACGTCGACGCGCGCAAGGCCCGTGGGATCGGGCGGGGCCAGCGTCACTTTGCTCGTGAAACGCTCGCGGATCATCTTGAAGCCGATGACCAGGTCCCATGTATCGACATTCGCGTCGCGGTTTTTGAGGCGCGCCGCGATGCACCAGGGCAAAAATTCCGGATAGCGATCGACCTCCGCGACCAGCTTGTAAAGCTGGGCGGACGAGTACGGCATTTTCCGCTTTTCGGCGTGCGTGGGCATCGTCAACGCGGATAGCGCGGAAGCGGTGCTGGGGGCAATGCCCTATTCGGCCGCGGGCTTGGCCGAGGCCGACAATTTCGCTTCCCGTGCGGCGCGCAAGGCCACGAAATCGCTGTCCGCGTGATAGGACGAGCGCGTCAGCGGCGTCGACGCGACCAACAAGAAGCCCTTGGACTTCGCCAGCGTGGCGTATTCGGCGAATTCGTCGGGGGTGACGAAGCGATCCACCGCCGCATGCTTGGGCGTGGGCTGGAGATACTGGCCGATGGTCAGGAAATCGACGTCCGCCGAGCGCAGATCGTCCATCACCTGCATGATCTCGATCCGCGTTTCGCCCAAGCCCACCATCAAGCCCGACTTGGTGAAGATCGACGGATCTATCTCCTTCACTTGCTGTAGCAAGCGCAAGCTGTGGAAATAACGCGCCCCCGGCCGGATCGTCGGATAGAGGCGCGGCACGGTTTCGAGATTGTGGTTGAACACGTCCGGCCGCGCTTCGACGACGATCTCCAGCGCGCCGTCTTTGCGCAGGAAATCGGGCGTCAGCACTTCGACCGTCGTGCCCGGATTGCGTTCGCGGATCGCGCGGATCGTGCGCGCGAAATGCGCCGCCCCGCCGTCGGGCAGATCGTCGCGATCGACCGAGGTGAGGACGATGTGGTTGAGCCCCATCTTCTCGACCGCCGCCGCGACATTGTCGGGCTCGTGCGGGTCGAGCTTGTCGGGCATGCCGGTCGCGACGTTGCAGAACGAGCAGGCGCGCGTGCAGATCGCGCCCAGCAACATCATCGTCGCGTGCTTCTTCTTCCAGCACTCGCCGATATTGGGGCAGGCCGCTTCCTCGCAAACCGTGACGAGATTGTGCTCGCGCACGATTTTGCGCGTTTCCGCGTATTCGGCGGAGACCGGCGCTTTAACGCGAATCCAATCCGGTTTGCGCACCTGCACCGGGTTGTCGGGCCGGTGCGCTTTCTCGGGATGACGGACGCGCTGTTCCATCACTTAGAAATGGATCGCCCGGCCGTAAGCGTCAAGGACGCTCTCGTGCATCATTTCGGACAGCGTGGGATGCGGGAAGACCGTGTGCATCAATTCGGCCTCGGTCGTTTCCAGCGTCTTGGCGATGCCGTAACCCTGGATCATCTCGGTGACTTCGGCACCGACCATATGGGCGCCGAGAAGCTCGCCGGTCTTGGCGTCGAACACGGTTTTCACCATGCCCTCGGGCTCGCCCAGCGCGATCGCCTTGCCGTTGCCGATGAAGGGGAAGCGGCCGACCTTGACGGTGTGGCCGAGTTCCTTCGCCTTCTTCTCGGTGAGGCCGACCGACGCGACCTGCGGCGTGCAATAGGTGCAGCCCGGGATGTTGGTGACGTCGAGCGGATGCACGTTTTTGAGGCCCGCGATCGTTTCGACGACCAGCACGCCCTCATGGCTCGCTTTGTGCGCAAGCCAGGGCGGCCCGGCGATGTCGCCGATCGCGTAGACGCCCGGCTCGCCCGTGCGCCCGAACGGGTCGATCACGACATGGGTGCGATCGACCTTCACCTTGGTGCCTTCGAGACCGATCTTCTCGACATTGCCGACGATGCCGACGGCGGAGATCACACGCTCGACGGCGATTTCCTGCGCCTTGCCGTTCGCCTCGACCGTCACGGTCACGCTGTCGGCGTTTTTCTTGAGGCCCTTCACGGTCGCGGAGGTGAGGATCTTCATCCCCTGCTTCTCGAACGATTTGCGCGCGAAGGCCGAAATCTCCTCGTCCTCCACCGGCAACACGCGGTCCATCATCTCGACCACGGTCACGTCCGCCCCCATGTTCTTGTAGAACGACGCGAACTCGATGCCGATGGCGCCCGAGCCCACGACCAGCAGCGACTTCGGAATGCCCTGCGGCACCATCGCTTCCTTGTAGGTCCAGACGAACTTGCCGTCGGGCTCCATGCCCGGCACGACGCGCGCGCGCGCACCGGTCGCGAGGATCACGCTCTTGGCGGTGAGGTCAGCGACCGGCTTGCCGTCCTTGGTGACGGCGATCTTGCGCACACCGGCGGCGCCGACGCCGTTCAACGCGCCATGGCCGTCGAACACCGTGACCTTGTTCTTCTTCAGCAGATGCTTCACGCCGCCCGAAAGCTGCGACGCGACTTTGCGCGAACGGTCGACGACCTTCTTCGCGTCGAACTTGATGTTCTCGACCGTGAAGCCGAACTGATCGACGTGATGCAGCAGATGATGGATCTCGGCCGAGCGCAGCAGCGCCTTGGTCGGGATGCAGCCCCAGTTGAGGCAGATGCCGCCCAGATGCTCGCGCTCGACCAGCGCCACGTTCATCTTCAACTGCGCGGCGCGGATCGCGGCGACATAGCCGCCCGGCCCGCCGCCGACGACGATCAGATCGAAATTCTGTTCGGGCATTCTGTTTGCACTCCTGTCCAAGAACGGCATTTTTCTAAGAACGCCACCAAACGTCACTCTCTTCTCTAAATGACCACAAGAACCACTTAATGATCCAAGACAGCAGGATGACCACAAAATTGAGCCAAAGAATTCCGGCGACATCCTCTAGTGAAACTGACTGACCTTGAGAGCGGGACTCTACAAATCGACCGAACCAGACTGACGCGACAACAATCAGAATCAATAAAATCGAAAGCAACAGCAAAATCAAAGTACGCACAGAACTCGACGTAACTGGCTTCCTCGACAGGAAATATTCGATCCCCTCGCCTAATGTCACAGCAGCAACACCAATTCCAAAAACAACTAGCTCGCCGTAGAACGGTACGTACGCAGAGAGATCGAGCGCTTCACGAAGGCGCCCTGGCCCGGCCACCATTGAAGTCAATATGGGTAGCCCGGCCAAGATCAAAGCGAGGACCCAAGCTATAAAGCGTCGTGTCATCGCTCGATCTCCTGTCTACAGGTACGACAAGATCAAGTTAAAGCAGCATCGCCAGCGGGTCTTCGACGATCTTCTTGAACGCGGACAGGAACTCGGCCCCGACCGCGCCGTCGACCACGCGATGGTCGACCGACAGCGTGCAGCTCATCACCGTGGCGATGGCGAGCGCGCCGTTCTTCACGACCGGACGCTGTTCGCCGGCACCGACGGCCAGGATGCAGCCCTGCGGCGGGTTGATCACGGCCGCGAAATCCTTGATCCCGAACATGCCGAGATTGGAGATCGAGAAGCTGCCGCCCTGGAACTCCTCGGGCTTCAGCTTGCCGTCCTTGGCGCGCGCGGCGAGGTCCTTCATCGTGTTCGAGATATCGACGAGGCCCTTCTTGTCGGCGTCCTTGACGATCGGCGTAATCAAACCGCCGGGGATCGCGACGGCGACCGAGATGTCGACGTTTTCCCACAGCAGCATGCCGTCGTCGGAGAACGAGGCGTTGGCGTTGGGCACTTGGCGCAGCGCCACGGCCACGGCCTTGATGATGAAGTCGTTGACCGACAGCTTGAACGCGCCCGGGCCCTTTTCGGGGCTCTTGGCGTTCAACGCCGCGCGGCCGGCGAGCAGCTTGTCGATCTCGCAATCCACCGTCAGATAGAAATGCGGGACCTGCTGCTTGGACTCCGTCAGGCGGCGCGCGATGACTTTGCGCATCGTCGACAGCGGAACGAGCTTATGCGGCCCGATGCCCGCAATCGCCGAGGACGACACGGCGGCCGGAGCCGGTGCCGACGAAGATGCGGCGGCAGCGGCCGGGGCGGCCGTCTTCTTCGCACCACCGCCAGCGACGGCGGCTTCGATATCGTGCTTCACCACGCGGCCGCCGGGGCCCGACCCCGCGATCTTGGACAGATCGAGACCCGCCTGCTCCGCCATGCGCTTGGCGAGCGGCGACGCGAATGTACGTTCGCCATGCGACGCCGCCGGAGCGGCGGCAACGGGTGCCGGCGCCGCAGCAGCCGGGGCCGGTGCGGCAGCCGGGGCCGCCGCCTTCGGCGCCGGTGCGGCAGCGGCACCGCCACCCGAGGCCGCAACCGCCTTCGCGTCTTCGCCTTCGCCGGCGATCAACGCGATCAGCTGGTTGACCTTCACGCCTTCCGTGCCGCCCGCGACGACGATCTTGGCGAGGATGCCCTCGTCCACCGCCTCGACCTCCATCGTCGCCTTGTCGGTCTCGATCTCGCAGAGCACTTGGCCCGACTTGACCGCGTCGCCTTCGGCCTTGAGCCAGCGCGCGATCTTGCCCTCGGTCATCGTGGGCGACAGGGCCGGCATCAATACTTGGATCGGCATGGTGTGGTTCCCCGGGTGTTTTTCTTAGTTGCGGTAGAGCACGGATTTGGCGGCGTCGACGATCCATTCCGCCTGCGGCAGCGCCAGCTTTTCGAGATTGGCGGCGTAAGGCAGCGGAATGTCGAGGCCGTGGACGCGCTTCACCGGCGCGTCGAGCCAATCGAAGCATTCCTCCATCATGCGCATGCCGATTTCCGAACCGATGCCGGAGAACGGCCAGCCTTCCTCGCAAGACACGAGGCGGTTGGTCTTCTTCACGCTGTTGATGATCGTCTCGCTGTCGAGCGGACGGATCGAGCGCAGGTCGATGACTTCCGCATCGATGCCTTGCTTGGCCAATTCCTCGGCCGCCGCGAGCGCCTTGCCGACCATGATCGAGAACGCGGTGATCGTCACGTCCTTGCCCGGACGCACGATCTTCGCCTTGCCGATCGGCACGACGTAATCCGCCGACACCGGGACCGGGCCCGAGGTGCCGTAAAGGATTTCGTTTTCGAGGATCAGCACCGGGTTGGGATCGCGGATCGCGGCCTTGATGAGGCCCTTGGCATCCGCCGGCGACCAAGGCGACACGACCTTGAGCCCCGGGCAATGCGCGTACCACGACGCGTAGCATTGCGAGTGCTGGGCGGCGACGCGGCTCGCGGCACCGTTGGGCCCGCGGAACACGATCGGGCAGCCCATCTGACCGCCGGACATGTAGAGCGTCTTGGCGGCCGAGTTGATGATCTGGTCGATCGCCTGCATCGAGAAGTTCCAGGTCATGAACTCGACGATCGGCTTCAAACCCATGAAGCCGGCACCGACCGCGAGGCCGGCGAAGCCCTGCTCCGTGATCGGCGTATCGACGACACGGCGCGGCCCGAATTCCTGCAGCAGGTTCTGGCTGACCTTGTAGGCGCCCTGATACTCGGCGACTTCCTCGCCCATCAGGAACACCGCTTCGTCGCGGCGCATTTCCTCGGCCATACCGTCGCGCAAGGCTTCGCGCACGGTCTGGACCTTGGTCTCGCCCATATCGGGCTCGACGGCCGCTTGCACGGCGGCGGGCGACGTATGGACCGCAGGGGCGGCCACCGGTGCGGCGGCGGCGGGGGCCGCCTTCGCGGCGGCGGATGCGGCGGAAGACGCGGCCGACACGCTTTCGCCGTCGGCGGCGATGATCGCGATCGGCTCGTTGACCTTCACGTTCTCCGTGCCTTCGGGCACGAGGATCTTGGCGAGCGTGCCTTCGTCGACCGCTTCGACTTCCATCGTCGCCTTGTCGGTCTCGATCTCGCAAAGGACCTGACCGGATTTCACTTGATCGCCTTCGGCCTTCAGCCAGCGCGCGATCTTGCCTTCGGTCATCGTCGGCGACAAAGCGGGCATCAATACGTTAATCGGCATGTTCCCGCTCCTTCAGCGCGCTTCGACGAGGATGTCGGTGTAGAGTTCTTCGACCGGCGGCTCGGGCGAGTTCTGCGCGAACTCCGCCGCGCGCGAGGCGATGTCCTTCACCTCGCGGTCGATTTCCTTGAGCTTCGCCTCGTCGGCGTATTTGCCTTCGATCAGCACCTTGGCGAGGTTTTCGATCGGATCGCGCTGCGTGCGCATCTTCTCGACCTCCTCCTTCTGGCGGTACTTCGCGGGATCGGACATCGAGTGGCCGCGATAGCGATAGGTCTGCATCTCGAGGATGATCGGGCCCTTCGTGCGCGCGTGCTCGACCGCGCGGATCGCCGCGTCGCGCACCGCGAGCACGTCCATGCCGTCGATCGCTTCGCCCGGAATGCCGTGCGCCGCACCGCGATGGAAGAAATCGGTCGTCGACGAGGCGCGCTCGATCGACGTGCCCATGCCGTAGCGGTTGTTCTCGATGATGTAGATCACGGGCAGCTTCCAAAGCTGCGCCATGTTGAAGCTTTCGTAGACCTGGCCCTGGTTGACGGCACCGTCGCCCATATAGGTCAGCGAGACGTTCGGCAGACCGCGATATTTGTAGGCGAAGGCGAGGCCCGTCCCCAGCGGCACCTGCGCGCCCACGATGCCGTGACCGCCGTAGAAATTCATTTCCTTCGAGAACATGTGCATCGAGCCGCCCTTGCCCTTCGACAAGCCGCCGATGCGCCCGGTGAGTTCGGCCATCACGCCGCCCGGGTCCATGCCGCAGGCGAGCATATGCCCGTGATCGCGATAGGAGGTGATGACCGAGTCCGCTTGCGTGATCGCGGATTGCATGCCCACGACCACCGCTTCCTGGCCGATATAAAGATGGCAGAAGCCGCCGATCAGACCCATGCCGTACATCTGGCCCGCCTTCTCCTCGAACCGGCGGATCAACAGCATGTCGCGATAATATTTCAGCAGGTCGCCCGAGTTCGGGATGACGTCGTCGGCTTTCGATTTCTTTTTCGGCGGCTGGGGTGCCATGGGTGCTCCTCGCGCGGACAGCCCGTTGCTGGGCGTTGTCTCGGAAGTAGCTTATTGAGGCCCAAAAACGCAAGCACGCCAAACCTCAAGTAACTGGTTTTTCAGGTATAAAAATGATTTAACCGATTGTCGGTTAAGTGCGCTGCAATGCAGCACTAATATCCGGCAAATCCCGGTACCGGCGACGGATTGTTTATTGCGCGAAGCACCAATTCCGCCCGGCGACCCCGCACGCATTCCGACACCGCTACGGCAATTCCGGCGAAAAGCGCCGCGAAAATGCAACCGCCAAGCGATCTTCACCAATCGCTAATAACTAGCCGCGATAGTCACCCCCGGGGACGCTTCAAAAATGAATCTATCGCCGCATCACGCGCGCTTCGTCGAGTATTGGGAGTCGCGGCGCCGGGGCCGGAACATGCCCGCGCGGCGCGACGTCGATCCGTTGCTCGACCTGCCCGAATTCGCCGCGTGGCTGCTGATCGTCCAGAATCACGACGGACGCATCTTCTATCGCGTGTTGGGCAGTTCGATGGAGGAATCGAACGGCCCGCGCACCGGCACCTATCTCGACGATGTGCGCGCCCCGCCCTTCCGCGACTATCTGCGCGCGATCTATGCGCTGTGCGCCGCCAAGCGCGCTTGCGTGTTCGCGCGCAACAATTTCCATCACGACGGCGACAAACGCGCGCTGACCAGCCGCATCGTGGCGCCGCTGTCGAGCGACGACGAAACCGTCGATATGTTCCTCGGCTTGCAGATCTCGCACGATCTGGCCGGCGCGCCGTTGCCGCCCGCCTGGGACCGCGTGCCGAAATTCCGCGAAGATCTGCCCAACGATCTCGCCTGGCGCGATCCCGCGACCGGCGAATGGCACGCCGTCGATTGGCGCGACTGGGCTTAGACGAAGACGGCCAGTTTCCCCGCGACCGCGACGGCCGCCCAGCATCCTAGCGACACGGCGCCATGAAGTGCGGGCGCGCCGGCACCGCGATGGTGCAAGACGGCATTCGCCGCTGCCAGCCCAAGCGCCGCGAGCTTCGCCAGAAAGACCGGATTGGCGATCAGAGAGATCGCCCCGGCCGCGAAAAGCGGCACCCCGCTCGCCAGGCAAAACGCCGCCGCGATCAACGCGACGCGCACCGCCAATGGCTGCAACGCCGCGACCGCAACGCCCTTGGCGAAGCCGAGCAAGCGCAGATCGAGCAGCGCTATCGCGCCGATCAGCAGCGCCGCCCCCAGCACATGCACGGCCGCCATCGCCGGATAGAACCACGCCGAGCCGCGCGCGAATTGCGCGAGCTCCGACGCGTGAAGCGCGGCGGCGGCCTCGCCGATCAACGCAGCTCCGTCGTCTTTCCGGCGACGACGATCCGCTCGGCGCGCAGCAGGCGCGTCGTCTCGCGATGGGCATAGCCTTCGAGGACGGCCGGCGTGCCCGGCGCCATCGCGTCGGGTTCCAGCCCGCGCGCGCGCATGCGGAACGGCGGCGCCAACTCGACCGACCATTCGCCGTCGGCGGCGGCCAAGCGCAGCATGCCGTGCGGGTTGTCGTAGGTCATCGCGACGATGCGCCCGTCGAGCCGGACGATGCGGGTGGAATCGAAACCCGACCAGCCGTGATGCGCCAGAACGGGTGCGGCGAAAGGCAGGGAAAGAACCGTGCCGGCGAACAGGCGGCGGGAAAGGTCATGGGCCATTGTACAACCTCCGGGGTTTTCCACCGGTCGATATGGGGCAACACCCCCCGCCCGGCAAGACCGCGCACTGGCCTAAATCCGTGCGCGCGTGCGAAAATCGGCGCCATGGATAAATTCGCCGCCCTTCGCACCTATGTCGCCGTCGTGGGCACGGGCTCGTTCTCGCGCGCGGCCGAAAAACTCGGCCTGTCGCGCGCGATGGCGACCAAGCATGTCCAGACGCTGGAAGAAGATCTCGGCGCGCGGCTCATCAACCGCACCACGCGCAAATTGTCGGTGACCGAAGCCGGGCGCGATTTCCATGCCCGCGCCGAACGCGTATTGGCGGATTTGGAGGAAGCGGAGAACGCCGTCGCCGACGTCTCGGCCAATCCGCGCGGGCTGCTGCGCGTTGCGGCCCCGATGTCGTTCGGCTTCCGGCATCTCGGCCCCGCGATCGCCGATTTCATGCGCGAATGCCCCGACGTGGCGGTCGATCTGTCGCTCAACGACCGCGTCGTCGATCTGGTCGACGAAGGGCTCGACGTCGCGGTGCGCGTCGGGCGCTTGGCGGAATCGAGCTTGGTCGCGCGGCGCATCGCGCGCGCGCGTTTGATCGCCGCCGCCACGCCGGAATATCTCCAGCGCAAGGGCAAGCCCAAAACGCCCGCCGATCTCGCCTGGCACGATTGCCTCGACTACACGCTGTCGGCGCTGGGGCCGGAATGGCGCTTCTACGATCGCGACGGCAAGATGCATGCGGTGCGCGTCGCGGGCCCCTTAAAGGCCAATAACGGCGACGTGCTGCTGGAAGCGGCGAAATCCGGGCGCGGCATCGTGCTGACGCCCAGCTTCCTGGGCGGGGCCGAAATCGCGTCGGGCCTGCTGGTCGACGTGCTGCCCGACTACACCGGCGAGGAATTGCCGATCCACGCGGTCTACCCGGCCGCGCGGCATTTGTCGGTCAAAGTGCGCCGCTTCGTCGACTTCCTGGCGGCGCGTTTCGCGCAAGCGCCGTGGGAGATCGGCAATCCTCCGCGGCGCAAAACGAAGGTCTAAAGGCCCGCCCCTCAGAACTCCTCGTCCCAATCGGCGGGCTTCGTGCTTGTCTTCGCCGGTCGCGGAGGTGCCGCGGGTGCTGGCGCCAATTCCACCGGGGATTCGCGCGTCCCGTCGTCCCGGAAATTCGCCACGACCTCCACGAGCTGCGAGGCTTGATCGGCGAGCGCGGCGGCGGAGGCGGAACTCTCCTCGACCAGCGCCGCATTCTGCCGCGTCGCCATATCGAGGTCGGCGAGCACCTTGTTGATCTCGGCGATACTGCGCGACTGCTCGCGGCTGCCCGCCGCGATCTCCGGCGCGATCGCCGCCACCTTGCGCACCATCTCGACGATCTCTTCGAGCGCCTCGCCGGCCCCGCCGGCCAGCTTCACGCCCTGGCCGACCTCGCGCGTGCTCGCGGCGATCAGATCCCGGATCTGCTGCGAGGCTTGGCGCGAGCGATCCGCGAGCGAACGCACTTCCTGCGCCACCACCGCGAAACCCTTGCCCGACTCCCCCGCCCGTGCGGCTTCCACCGCCGCGTTCAGCGCCAGCAGCTTCGTCTGGAACGAGATCTCCTCCATCACCTGGATGATCTCCGATATCCGCGACGACGAGCCCGCGATCCCCGACATCGCCGCGACCATGCTCGACACGGCCGTGCCGCCGCTTTCCGCGCGCGCCAGCGCGTCCGCCGCAAGCTTGCGCGCCTGCTCGGAGTTCTGCGCGTTCATCGACACGGTCGCCTCGATTTCGGCCATCGTCGCGACCGTTTCCTGGAGCGCCGATGCCTGGCGCTCCGTCCGCGCCGCAAGATCGTTCGAGCCTTGCGATATCTCGCTCGCCGTATAGCGGATCGCGTCCACCGATTCGGCGACGCGAACCGCGGTTTGCGACAACCGCTCGACCGCATCCTGCTCCTTGCGCTGCAGTTCTTCCGCGACGCGCGTGCGTTCGAGCTGCCCGTCCAAAGCCACGCGCGTCGCTTCGACGCGCCGGCGCGCGGCGATCAGGACCAGCAACGTCAGCATGCCGATCGCCGTGGCGACGACGATATAAATCGACATCCAACGGAACGACGACAAATCCAGGATGATCGGACGCTCGACGATGATTTCCTGGAAGCCGCGCACATCGCCGACTTTCCAGTCGCGCTTGGGGCTTTCGGGATGCGAATTGTGGCACGCCACGCATCCGGGCAGCATCATCACCGGCGTCATGTAGCGCACGACGGAAGTGCCGCCGACCGTGCGCTGCTCGATCACCGGCCGGTCGGGGGCACGCCGCAGCGCCGCAAGGCCTTGCGCCTCGAACTCGTCCAGCGGAATGGGTTTACGATTGGCGAAGGGATAGTCGGAGCCGAAGCGATAGCGCATCTGCTTCTGCCCGGCGGAGATGACGCCGCCCAGCGCCAGCGACAACGACGCGGGGATCGGGATGGCGCCGGGCGTATCGAGATAATTGTGGATGACGCTGACGTTCTTGCCTTCGACGGACAGGACGCGCGCGACGACGTCGGAGGCGTAATACGCACGGATCGACGAAATGACGGCGTCGAAGTTGCGCGCTTCGCGTTCCAGCGCTTCGACCGTGTGGTTGCGGGTATCGATCCAGATCGCCGCCGGCAGGGCGGCGAGAAGCGCCGCCAGTATCAGGAACTTCGCCGCGCTTGGCGTGCGCGCCGCAAGATCGAGCACGCGCGTCCAGCGTTCGCGCGGCCGCGCCCCGGCGGGAATTGCCCGCGCAGTCTGGTTGTCTTTTGTCGGCATGGTCGCACGCACTCCGGGAGGCCCGCAAAATTCGATCTGTCCCAGGCAAGCGGTTCAACCGCTTGTCGATCGTGCGAAACTACAGCGATTCGACGCATTGGATCGTCGAAAGATGGCGGATGGCGCGCCGGCGTATCACGGCAAACGCGTTCGCATTTTGGGAAAAGCGGTACGCCGTGGGGGAGCGACACCCCCACGGCGCCAAGCGAGGGCTTAGATCTTCCGATCGGCCATCGGCGGGAGGTACTTGTCCGACCACAATTCCGCGACGGTCGGCACGCGCGGCAGTTTCATGGCGCCCGCGACCTGCTCGATCGAGCGGCCCAAACGGCCCGGATCGATCGTGCCCAAGCCATATTGCTTGGTGTGGTCGTTGACGACCTGATTGGCGAGCACCCATTCCAGACGTTCGATCTCGTTCGCGCGTTCGACCAGCGGATCGACCTTGATCAGCGCGTCGATCGCATCGGCCGGTTTGGCGACCGTATCCTTCCAGCCCTTCAGCATGGCGCGCACGGCACCGGCGATCTTGCCTTCGTTCTCGCGCTGGAATTTGCGCGAGACATGCATGCCGTTCGAATAGAAATCGAGGCCGTGATCGGAGAAATACATGAACTGGATATCCTCGCGCTTCATGCCGATGCGCTTGAGGTTGAACCAGGTCGTGGAATCGAAACCGGTGACGGCGTCGACGCGGCCGGTGGCGAGTGTGGATTCGCGCAAGGTGAGATCGATCGCTTCGACCTGGATTTTCGACGCGTCGAGCTTCGTCATCTGCGCGAAAGCGGGCAGCAGCAGATAGCCCGCATCGGTCGGCGGAGCGCCCAGCTTCTTGCCTTCCAGATCCTTCGGCGCCTTGATGTTCGCCTTGGTCAGGCTGATGATCGCGATGGGCGAACGCGTATAGATGCCCATCACGCCCAACGGGGCGGCGGCCGGGTTGGCGGCGTGGAACTGCACGGCCACCGTGAAATCGGCGAAGGCGAAATCATAGGTGTCGGAACCGACGCGCTGGAGTGCGTCGCCCGCGCCGCGCGACGGGTCGAGCGTGGGCTCGAGACCTTCGGCGGCGAAATAGCCCTTGGCGGCGGCCAGGAAGAACGCGGCGTTCGACCCGTCGCGCGGCGCGTTCAGCGAGATGCGGACGGGTGTACGCGCCTGGGCGAGCGCCGGGGCCGAAAGGGCACCCGCGAGTGCGGCGGTTCCCGCCATGAAACCACGACGGCCGATACGGTATTTGTGCATAATCGCCTCCGGATGGTGGAAGCCCCAAACAAAGCAATTCCCATGCCCGCAATGTCGAAATCCGCCCGCGAAGTTCTAATCCGCCGCGCGCCTTTGCCCGGTGCGGCCACGAAGGACGGATTCGATGCGGTGCTGAACCGCCTGCCCAAGGCGGCGGAGATCGTCGCCATCCTCGCCAAGACATCCGGCGATGGCGGCCCCAAAGATACGTCGCGTGCCGAATTCGTCGCCGCCGCGACGGCGCTGGTGGCCAAACGTCAGGCAGGGGCGCCGGCCTTCGTCGTCTCGGGCGGTGTGGAAGGCACCACCGCGCCGCATGCGTTAATCGTGGCGCGCGCACCCGCACGCAAATCGCCGGGCAAGGCGCTGGCGGTCGGGGCGGCGATCGGCCCCGAGATGGATCTGGCGCTGGCGGGCACGGCCGCACAAATCGAATTCGCGCGCGATGCGGCGATTGCGGCTTTGCGCGAAGGCGGGTTCGCAAGCCCGCGCGACATACATTTCGTCCAGATCAAAGGCCCCGCCCCAGCGAAATACGACGGCCCGGCCGAGGCGGCGATCGGGCGCGCGCGCGCCGCGACCGTGCTGGGCACGATGGTGGCGCTGGGCGAATGCACGCTCGCCCAAGCCCGCCGCGTTTTGGCCAAGCGCGATTTGGCGGTGTGGACATCGCGCGTCAGCGTTTCCTCGGCCGCCGAGTTTCCGTGTCACGAGGTGATCGCGTTCGGCCATGCGCAAGGCTGGTCGGGCCCGCTTCGCATCGCGCATGGCGCGCTCGCCGATCCGCTCGATCTTCCCGCCGTCGCCAAAGTGCTGGCGAAGCTCGGCCTCGCCGCCACGCCGCAATTGTCGAAAGGCGATCGCGCGCGTCTGGTCGCGTGCCTTGCCAAAAGCGGACCGCCGCCGGATGGGCGCTTGCGCGGCATCGACGTCGCTTTGACCGCCGATCCCACGCAATCGCCGCTGCGGCGTATTCGCGGCGGGCTCGGCAGCTTGATCGCGGCGGCGACCGGCGAGCCGCAGGTCTTCGTGTCCGGCGGGGCGGAGCATCAAGGCCCGCCGGGCGGCGGCGTTTTCGCAGCGATCGCGCGGAAACGCTGACCGGGCGCCAGCACTGTTTCGATTTTCTAAACAATCATTTCAAAACAAATCGGATTATCTACCGGCCGTTTTGGGGCCATGTTCCCGTCATCCGAGGCCGACAGCGGCCTCCCCCCAAACGACGGAGTCCAAAATGTCCCTCTCGACCCCCAACACCCAAGCGGCTTACGCCGCCCTTATCCTGCGCGTCTCGCTCGGCGTGATGTTCCTCGCGCATGCGTCGCTCAAGCTGTTCGTCTTCACCCTGCCCGGCACGGTGCAGTTCTTCGAAAGCATCGGCTACCCCGGCTTTCTCGCTTATCTCGTGGTGTTCGGCGAATTGTTCGGCGGCATCGCGCTGATCGCGGGCTTCCAAGTGCGCGCCGTTGCGGCGTTGCTGATCCCGATCATGATCGGCGCCACGCTGCAGCATCTGCCCGCGGGCTGGTTGTTCTCGAGCCCCAATGGCGGCTGGGAATTCCCCGCCTTCTGGACGGTCACGCTGGTCGTCCAGGCGCTGCTGGGTGCGGGCGCCCATGCGATCCGCCTGCCCTTCCTGCCGGAAATCGGCGAACCGCGTACCGCCTGAACCCAAGCGCACCGCGACGCACCCGGCCCGTCCCCCCGACGGGCCGGGTTTGCGTTTTCGGAATACCGTTCCGGAATGCTTCCCCCGGGGCGATGCGATCTGTAAATTCCCGTTTCCGCCAACGACAACACGGAAACGCCAAATGAAACTGCTCCGCTACGGCGCCCCCGGCCACGAAAAGCCCGGCATGGTCGACCAAGACGGCACGATGCGCGATCTCTCGCAGATCGTGCACGACATCGACGGCACGACGCTGCTGCCCGAGAACCTCGCGCGTCTCGCCAAGATCGATCCCAAGACGCTGCCGGTCATCCAGGGCAATCCGCGCCTGGGCGCTTGCGTCGCCAATATCGGCAAGTTCATCTGCATCGGCTTGAACTACGCCGATCACGCGGCCGAAACGGGCGCCACCGTGCCGCCGGAACCCGTGCTGTTCCTCAAGGCCAATAGCGCGATCTGCGGCCCCAACGACGCGGTCATCATTCCGCGCGGTTCGCTGAAGACCGACTGGGAAGTCGAGCTCGGCGTCGTCATCGGCAAGCCCGCCAAATACGTGACCGAGGCGAACGCCCTCGACTACGTCGCGGGCTATTGCGTCATCAACGACGTGTCGGAACGCGCCTTCCAGACCGAGCGCGCCGGCCAGTGGGACAAGGGCAAGGGCTGCGACACGTTCGGCCCGACCGGTCCCTGGATGGTGACGAAGGACGAGATCGCCGACCCGCAGAACCTGAAAATGTGGCTGACCGTCGACGGCGTGAAGCGCCAGAACGGCTCGACCAAGACGATGGTCTACGGTGTGAAGCACCTCGTCGCGTATCTGTCGCAGTTCTTCACGCTGAACCCGGGCGACGTGATCTCGACCGGCACGCCGCCGGGCGTGGGCATGGGCCTGAAGCCGCCGACCTATCTGAAGCCGGGCCAGACGATGGAATTGTCCATCGAAGGCTTGGGCGTGCAGAAGCAAGTCACGGTCGCGGATATCTAAGTCCGCATTGGATCGCGCGAGAGGCGCTTAACGGCGCTTCTCGCGCGGCTCCAAAATCACGATTTCGTCGGGACGGGCGTAATTCAGAACAGCGCGCGCCTGTTCGTCCAGCATATCGCGGTCCAGCGAATTGGGCCGCATCAGCGCCACGCGGCGTTCCATCGCCAAACGCTCGGCGCGAATATCCTCCAGATGCGCGCGCGCGATCGCGACCTGCTCGTTCAAGCGCACATAGGCGAAGACGCCCCGCTCCCCTTCGAAGGAGTGGTAGGCGAAATAGCCCACGACGCAGAACCCGAGTGCAGGGCCGATCGCCGCCCGCAAACTTCGCTGCAAAAACTGGAAGAAACCCATCGCGACTCGGAGCGAATCACGCATCGAGTCGCGGCGTCAACAAGTCGTTTATGAAAACGAGTCAAGCGATTCTATCGATTCGCTTTTTTCGACTTTAAGCCGGACGACTTAAAGGTTAGCGCGGCCGCATTTTCAGCAGCGACGCGAGCGCTTCCATCTCGGTCAGCGTCGCCATCACCACGCCGCGATCGACCTTTCCGCGGTCGAACAACGGCAATTCCGGCGGCTTGTTGTGGATCGGCGACGGCTTGGCCGCGACGGGTGCGGGTGCCGGCGGCGGCGGCGCCACGACGGGCACAGGCGCCGGTTCGGGCGCTTGGACCGCCGGGGGGACCGGCATCTGGTCGAGGCCGTGGTCCTTCAACAGGCGCTGGACGCCCTTGATCGTGTAACCGTGCTTGTAGAGGAGTTCCCGGATCCGGCGCAGCAGCTCGATATCTTCCGGGCGGTAATAGCGCCGCCCGCCCGCGCGCTTCAGCGGCTTGATCTGCGCGAAACGGGTTTCCCAGAACCGCAGCACATGCTGCGGCACGTCGAGATCGTCGGCGACCTCGCTGATCGTGCGGAAAGCGTCGGCGGATTTGCCCGAGCGCCGCGCGGCCGGTGTTGCTGTTTCGAAGGCCGGTTCGGCCATCGCCCTTTAACCCTTGGCGGGCGGGGCGGACGGCGCCGCCGGCGTGGGCGGCTTGGGGGCTGCGGCTGCCGGGGCGGCTTGGGCCGCCTTGGTCAGTGCGCGATTGATCTTGTTCTTCAGCACGTGCGAGGCGCGGAAAACCAGCACCTTGCGCGGCAGAATGGGAACTTCGTCGCCGGTTTTCGGGTTGCGGCCGATGCGGCGGCCCTTCTGGCGGACCGAGAAGCTGCCGAATGACGAAATCTTGACGGTTTCGCCGCGGGTCAAAGCCCCGACGATCTCGCCCAAAACGGTTTCCACCAGGGTCGCGGAATCGTTCCGCGACAACCCGACTTCTTGATAGACCGCCTCGGCCAAATCGGCGCGCGTAACCGTCGTCTCCGACATCGGCAATCCCCCGGTGCTAGTGCCTCGCTTCAAGAAACGTTAACCCGCCCGGGGAAAGCGGTCAATTCCAAAGGGATGGGGGACGCTCTTGAATCAGGATGGGATTTACCCGCCCCTACCACCTGATGACGCTGGCACCCCAGGTCAAACCGCCGCCAATCGCCTCCAGCAGCACCAATTGCCCCGGCTTGATCCGGCCATCGGACGCGGCCTCGGCCAGCGCCAGCGGGATCGATGCCGCCGAGGTATTGGCGTGGCGCGCCACGGTCGAAACCACGCGCTCGCCCGGCAGGCCCAGTTTCTTGGCCATACCGTCGATAATGCGTTGATTGGCTTGGTGCGGAACCAGCCAATCGATGTCCTTGCCGGTCAGGCCGTTGGCGGCGAGCGCCTCCTCGACCACGTCGGCGAGCTTCTGGACGGCGTGGCGGAAAACCTCCTGCCCGTTCATCCGCACGACGCCGACCTGGCCGTTGGACCCTGCCCCGCCCGAAACGAACAAAGCGTCCTTAAACCGGCCGTCGGAATGCAGATGGGTCGACAACACGCCGGGCTTGGCCTTGTCGGGGGCGCCGTCCTCGGCCTGGAGGATCACCGCCCCGGCGCCGTCGCCGAACAACACGCAGGTCGTGCGGTCCTGCCAGTCGAGGATACGGGTGAAGGTCTCGGCGCCGATCACCAGCGCCGTCTTCACCTGGCCCGACTTGATGAAGTTGTCGGCGATCGACAACGCGTAGACGAAGCCCGTGCATACCGCCTGCACGTCGAAGGCGAAACCGGTCGTGTTGCCGAGCTTCGCTTGAACTTGCGTCGCCGTCGCGGGAAACGTGTGATCGGGCGTGGTCGTCGCGACGACGATCATATCGAGGTCTTCAGCCTTCAAGCCGGCTTGGGCCAACGCCTTCTTGGCGGCTTCGGTGGCGAGATCCGAGGTGCGCTCGTTTTCCGCCGCGATGTGGCGCTGGCGAATGCCGGTGCGCGACGCGATCCATTCGTCGGAGGTGTCCACACGCTTGGCCAGCGCGTCGTTCGAAACGATATCGGCGGGCAGATAGCCGCCCCAGCCTTTGACGACGGAATGGCGCGCGGCGGGCGTGGCAGTCATGGCGTGGGTATCCGATCCGCGGGAGTTCAGCCCGACGCCGCTTCCGCGGCCGGGGCAGGCGCCGTCACGCCCAGGCGGGCGAGCTCGGCCTTGATCTTGTCGTTGAAGCCGTGGGTCGCCATGTCGACGGCCACGCCGATCGCGTTGGCGAAGCCCAGCGCATCCGTGCCGCCATGGCTTTTGACCACGATGCCGTTGACGCCCACGAACATGGCACCGTTGTAGCGGCGTGGATCGGTGCGCAAACGCACTTTGGCCAGCGCGGATCGCGCGAAGATGTAGCCGATCTTCGACAGGATGGACGAGGAGAACGCGCCGCGCAGGAAACCACCGAACAGCTTGGCCGTTCCTTCCGCGATCTTCAGCGCGATATTGCCCGTGAACCCGTCGGTCACCACGACGTCGACCGTGCCGGCGGGCACGTCGTCGCCTTCGATGAAACCGTGGAAGCGGATCGGCAGATGCGTTTCGCGCAATTGCGCGGCGGCCAAGCGCAGCTCCTCGTGACCCTTCATTTCCTCCGAGCCGACATTGAGCAAGCCGACGCTGGGCTGGGTCAAGCCCAACACGGTGCGCGCGAAGACTTCGCCCATCAGCGCGAATTGCACGAGATTATTGGCGTCGCATTCGACATTGGCGCCGAGGTCGAGCATCACGCTCTCGCCGCGCGAGGTCGGGAACATCGTCGCGATCGCCGGCCGGTCGATGCCCGGCACCATGCGCAAAGCGATCTTGGCCATCGCCATCATGGCGCCGGTATTGCCGGCGGAGACGACGCCCGCCGCCTCGCCGTCCTTCACCGCGTCGATGGCCAGACGCATCGAGGATTTGCGCCCCGAGCGCAACGCGACCGACGCCTTCATATCGCCGGTCACGACATCGGGCGTATGGACGATTCGCGAGCGCGACTTCAGGTAGCGCGTTTGCGCCACCAGCGGCGCCAAACGCGGCTCGTCGCCATAGAGCAGGAACTCGACGAACGGGAAACGTTCGGACGCAAGTTCGCAGCCGCCGACCGCCATCGCGGGCGCGGCATCGCCGCCCATCGCGTCGATCGACAGGACGAGTTTCTGTGTCACCCGCGCATGTCCCCGCTCACGCGCGCGCTTCCGTCAGCTCAGCCGCCCTCGGCCGGGGCTGCGGCGGCGGCGGCGACGACTTCGCGGCCGTCGTAGAAACCGCAGGCGCCGCAAACATGGTGCGGGCGCTTCACTTCGCCGCAATTCGGGCATTCGACATAGGCCGAACCCTTCAGCGCTTCATGCGAGCGACGCATGTTGCGACGCGAGGGGGAGACCTTCTTTTTAGGAACCGCCATAACACGACCTCTTCCACTGAGCCGCCGCGACTGGCGAAGCGGCCCGAAAATTTCGTTTTCCACGATAGCTTGGAAACGGCGGTCTCAATAGCCGATTGCCGCCGCACACGCAATTGCGAATTAACCCGTTGGCGTTATTTGTTTTTCTCCAGACGGGCCTTCAAATCGGCGAATGGCGAGACCGGTTTTGGGGCCTCGCCCCACTCCGCTTTGAACCCCGCCCCGTCGGCGCGGGGGTAAGGGTCGAGGGCTACGGCGAATTCCTGGGCCGCGATTTCCCCAAGATCGAGCGGGCCTTCGGGCAGCGCTTCTTCCAGTTCCTCGTCGCCCAAAAAGGCGTCGAGATTGACCGCCCCCTCCTCGTCGACCTCGATCGGCTTCAGATCCTGCTCGGGCACGAAAATCGTCGCGAAAGTCTCGCTGATATCCTGCGCCACCGGCTGCAGGCTGACGACGCAGGCTTGGCGCGCCTTGCCTTCGACGGTGCCTTCCAAACGCACGCCTCGGCCCGCACGCACGCGCTTCAGCGTGAAGCGTGCACTCAGCGCGTCGATCCCCAACACGCCGAATCGCTTGGCCAGCGCGTCGCGTTCGGCGGGCTTGGCCTCGATCGTTTGGGTGACCGCGCGATCGCCCAATTTATCCAACGTGAAGGGGCGTTCGAACTCGCTCATGTCGTCACCTTGGGGAAATTGGGTTCGCCCGCGAGAAGTGCGGCCCCCTCGCCCGCCGCAAGTGCCGCGACCGCGTCACGAACGTAATCGGCCATCGCCGCCACGCCGGCGGGATCTGGCGACTCGACCGTCCCGTAAAGGTTGCGGCGCAGCGCCTCTTCCAACGCGCCGGGCTCGGCGCTGTTCAGCGCTGCGGAATAAACCGCCGCACGGCCGTACAAGGCTTGCGCCATCGCCTTCACGCGGCGTGCCACCCCCATATCGCCCACGCCCAATTCGCGCACCGTGCGATCCATATCTTCGACGAACGTATCGACCATATGCTGCGCGGTTTCGGCCGCTTGCGGCGAATCCTCGCGCTTCAAACGGTCGAGCACCAAGAACGCGTGCAGCGCCACGCAATCGAATCGGCCGTCCAGCGTGTCGGGAACGCCGTGCGCGGCATAGAACGCCGGCAACCGCGCTTGCGTGGACAACCCCACGTAAAGCCGCCTTGCCGCGTCGAGGGCCGGGTTACGGCCGAAGAATCGTGCGAATACCATGGGCTTGACCGACATTGACAAGCGCGCCCCATGCCCGCACTTTGCGGGCGCAATCGAGAGGGCGCGCCGGACGAAGACATGGCGCATCCGCGCCCGGAGAGCAAGACGATGCGGCTGGCAATGTGGATTTTCGTGTGCGTCGCGGCGCTGACGCTGGGCGGCTGCAGCCTGGCGCGGATCGACGTGCGCGGCTATGTGCCCAACGACGACGATTTGGCGCGCCTGGAGCCCGGCCGCCAAACGCGCGACGACGTGCAGCAATTGCTCGGCTCGCCGTCCACGACCGGCGTCTTCGACGCCGAGCAGAGCTGGTATTACATCTACAAGAAGACCAGCAAAGTTTCGTTCTTCGAGGCCGAGACGCTGGAGCAGCGCGTCGTGGTCGTGCATTTCGACCGCGAAGGCACGCTGCGCGACGTGCGCCGCTACGCGCTCGAAGACGGGCTGATCATCGATCCGGTGACGCGCACCACGCCCTCGCCCGGTCGCGAAATGTCGTTCCTCGAACAGCTGCTGGGCAACGTCGGCAAGTTCAACGCGCCCGCCAGCGGCCAGAGCCGCTGATCCCGCCGATGGAACACGCCGCCCGCGAACGAAGCCTGCTCGCCGCCGCCGTCGCGGGTCTGTTGATCGTCGGCTTCCTTGCGACGTCGCTGGGCAGCTATTTCGTCTCGCGCAGTTCGGTGCGCGAAGCGGTCTTGCGCGCCGAGTTGCCGCTGACGTCGGACAGCGTCTATTCGGAAATCCAGCGCGATCTGATCCGCCCGATCCTGATCTCGTCGGTCATGGCGGCCGATACGTTCATGCGCGATTGGGTGATGGCGGGCGAGAAGGACGCGGCCCCGATCGTCGCCTATCTCAACGAGATCAAGCGCCGCTACAACGCCTTCACCGCGTTCTACGTTTCCGACCGCACGAAAATCTACTACCACGCCGACGGCGTGCTGAAGACCGTGCGCGAGGACGAGCCGCGCGACGAATGGTATTTCCGCGTGCAGAAGATGCGCGAGGATTACGAGATCAACGTCGATCCCGACCTCGCCAATCAAGACGCGCTGACGATCTTCATCAACTATCGCGTCTACGACTACGCGGGCAATTTCATCGGTGCCACCGGCGTGGGGCTGACGGTCGACGCCGTGCGCCGGCTGCTCGACGACTATCAGGCGCGCTTCGAGCGCACGATCTTCTTCGCCAACGAGGCGGGTCGCATCGTCATGGTCGGCAAGGGCGGCGACGTGCCCGAGGATCACATTTCCAAGCGCGGCGACCTTGCGCGCATCGCGGGCCAGTTGCCGCGCGAGGGCACGCACGCTTTCGAATATCTCTATAACGGCGAATCGCGCCTCGCCAACGCGCGCTACATCCCCGAATTGCACTGGTTCCTGTTCGTCGAGAAATCGGGCGAAGCGGGCCAGGCCGCCGTGCGCCGCACGCTGATCTTCAATCTCGCACTCGCCGCGATCGTCACGTCGCTCGCTTTGTGGGGGGCCCTCGCCACACTCGGTCGCTATCAGCGCCGCATCGAAATGCTGGCGACGACCGATCCGCTGACGGGCCTGTCCACGCGCCGGGGCTATCGCCTGCTGGCCGAGCAGATGGAGAAGGAATTGCGCCGCAGCCCGCAGCCGGTCGCGGTGCTGATGGCGGATATCGACGGGTTCAAATCGATCAACGATTCGCGCGGCCATGCGGCGGGCGACGTCGTGTTGCGCGCGGTGGGCTTGGCGCTGCGCAAGGAATTGCGCGCGAGCGACATCGTGTGCCGCTGGGGTGGGGACGAATTCGTCGCGGTCTTGCGCGGCTGCGACGCGCCCCGCGCGATCGATCTGGCCGAGCGCGTGCGCGCGGCGGTGAAGCGCAGCGACGGGGCCAACGGCGCGACGATCACCGTGGGCGTCACCGAGCGCAAAGCGGACGAGCCGTTCGAACGCGCCATCGTGCGCGCCGACGAAGCGATGCTCAAAGCCAAGCGCGACGGCCGCGACCGCGTGGCGCAGGGCTGAGCGCCCTTCCCCGATAAGGTTGACCGCCGCCGAGATGCTGAGCTATTGGCGTCGCAACCGCGAGGTGGGCCGTGCCCCAATATCTCGCCGGTGGTGTAGGCCCTGGCCGGCAGAGGCGTTACTTTAGCCCGTCAGTTTTGACACTACCCTGCGATGGCGCTAAGAAGCGCCGCTTCGACCGGGGAGAGTGGCCCCGCTTTTCGATCCGGAAGAAGTTGGCTTCGCGGGTGCCGCGATTGCCTCTCTTGTCTTCCGCCATCGCCTACAAACGAAAACGGCCCCGGACGCGAGTCCGGGGCCGTTTCGCTTCGATGTTCGCGAACTTCGCTTAGCCGGCGAGAATCGCGAGCAGCAGGATAGCGACGATGTTGATGATCTTGATCATCGGGTTCACCGCCGGGCCGGCCGTGTCCTTGTAGGGATCGCCGACCGTATCGCCCGTCACCGCGGCCTTATGGGCGTCGGAGCCCTTGCCGCCGTAATGGCCTTCTTCGATGTACTTCTTGGCGTTGTCCCAAGCGCCGCCGCCCGAGGTCATCGAGATGGCGACGAACAGCCCCGTCACGATCGTGCCGAGCAGCATCGCCCCCATCGCGGCGAAGGCTTCCGCCTGGCCCGCGATGAACGAGATGACGACGTAAAGCACAACGGGGGCGAGAACCGGCAGCAACGAAGGAACGATCATTTCCTTGATCGCGGCCGCGGTCAGCATGTCGACGGCGCGGCCGTAATCGGGCTTGGCCGTGCCTTCCATGATGCCCTTGATCTCGCGGAACTGACGGCGCACTTCCTCGACCACCGCGCCGGCGGCCTTGCCGACGGCGGTCATGCCCATTGCCGCGAACAGATACGGCAGCATGCCGCCGATGAACAAGCCGATCACCACGTAGGGATTGGTGAGGCTGAAATTCACCTTGTCCGCGATGTTGGGGAAGTAGTGCTTCAGGTCGTAGATGTAGGCCGCGAACAGCACGACGGCCGCGAGGCCCGCCGAACCGATCGCATAGCCCTTGGTCACCGCCTTGGTCGTGTTGCCCACCGCGTCGAGCGCGTCGGTGAACTTGCGCACTTCCTTGGGCAGACCCGCCATTTCGGCGATGCCGCCGGCGTTGTCCGTGACCGGGCCGTAGGCGTCGAGCGCCACGACGATGCCGGCCAGCGCCAGCATGGTCGTCGCCGCGATCGCGATGCCGTAAAGGCCCGCGGTCAGGTACGACACCAGGATGCCCGCGCAGATGACCAGCACGGGCAGCGCCGTCGATTCCAGCGAGACCGCGAGGCCCTGGATGACGTTGGTGCCGTGACCGGTTTGCGACGCCTTGGCGACCGAGCGGACCGGGCGGTAGTCGGTGCCCGTGTAGTACTCGGTGATGACGACCAAAGCGGCCGTGACCACGAGGCCCACGAGGGCGCAAACGAACAACCCGTTGCCGGTGACGGCACCGATCTTGGTCGACATGCCGATCATCGTCGAGGTCACGAAGTAGATCAGCACGGCCGAGATCACGCCCGCGACGATCAGCGCCTTGTAGAGCGCCTTCATGATGGCGCCGTCGGCACCCAGCTTGACGAAGAACGTGCCGATGACCGAGGCGATGATGCACACGCCCGCGATGACCAGCGGATACATCATCATCGTGGCGACGTCGCCGCCGGTGAACGCGATGCCGGCGAGCAGCATCGTGGCGACGATCGTGACCGCATAGGTCTCGAACAGATCGGCGGCCATGCCCGCGCAGTCGCCGACGTTGTCGCCGACGTTGTCGGCGATCACGGCCGGGTTGCGCGGGTCATCCTCGGGGATCCCCGCTTCGACCTTGCCGACGAGGTCGGCGCCCACATCCGCACCCTTGGTGAAGATGCCGCCGCCCAAACGCGCGAAGATCGAGATGAGCGAGGCGCCGAACGACAAAGCGACCAGCGCTTCGATCGTCGGGCGGCTGTCGATGCCCTTCCAGTTGGCCAGCACGCCGTAATAGCCGGCGACGCCGATAAGGCCGAAGCCGACGACCAGCAGGCCGGTGATAGCACCCGCCTTGAAGGCGATGTCGAGGGCCGGCTGCAAGCCGTTGCGCGCCGCTTCGGCCGTGCGCACATTGGCGCGGACCGAGACGTTCATGCCGACATAGCCGGCGGCACCCGAAAGCACCGCGCCGACCACGAAGCCGAGCGCCACGTGCAAGCCCAGCGTCGCCGCCAGGATGATCGTCACCACCACGCCGACGATCGCGATCGTGCGGTATTGGCGGTTGAGATAGGCGGCCGCACCTTCGGCGATGGCGGCCGCGATGTTTTTCATGGTTTCGTTGCCCGCAGGGGCGGCAACGACCTGGCGATACGCGACGATTCCGTAAAGGATCGCGAGCACACCGCAGGCGATAACAAGCCAAAACGCGGCTGACATGGACTGGTTTCCTCTATCAATTCTTATCGGTTGGCGTTGCGCGGCGAAGTTGGGTATTCCGCAGCGTGGAGCCGGGACCATGCCAGACGAATCGGGGCGAGGCAAGAAATTGGGCCATATTTGGCCTGTAGAATCGAGTCGCCTTCGCCTGACACTCCGGCTAGAAATCCGGCAACGATAAGCGGCGCCTTTACGTCGTTTTCCGTCCGGGAGAGTTGACACGTGCCCCCCAAATCCCCCCCGCTGGCCGCTATCGCGACCGCCGCCATCGTTCTGCTTGGCGTATCGGGGGCGGCCCTCGCCTCGGGCTTTCAACTGCGCGAGCAGAGCGCCACCGGCCAGGGCAATTCCTTCGCGGGCATGACCGCCGGCGGCGAAGACATCTCGGCGATGTATTTCAATCCGGCCGCGTTGGGCCGCTATCGCGGCAGCCAGATCATCGGCTCGGCCGCCTATGTCGCCCCGCAAGTGAAGCTCAAAAACGGCGCCGCATCGCGCAGCACCGGTGTCGCGATCACGGGGCCGAGCGCGCCGGGCGATGCCGCGACCGACGCGGCCGTCCCCGCCCTCTACGCGATGTGGGATCTCGGCGGGCCGTTGAAATTCGGCCTCTCGGCCAACGTGCCCTACGGGCTCGAGACCGATTATGGCGCGGATTGGATCGGGCGCTATCACGCCACGAAAAGCGCCATCCAAACGCTGGCGATCGCGCCGAGTGCGGCCGTCGACATCGGCAACGGCGTCACGCTGGGGGCCGCACTCGTGTTCCAGCAGATCGACGCGCAGCTCGGCAAGGCGGCGAACGTCAACCAGATCTCCGGCGGCGGCCTGACCGGCGATGCGTGGTCGAATCTGCAAGGCTATGACGGCCACGGGATCGGCGGCCGCTTTGGCTTGATCTGGGAAATCACGCCGACGACGCGCGTGGGTGCCGCCTATCACACCGAAACGCGCCATACGCTGAAGGGCGATGCGGTGTTCTCGGGCAACGCGTCGGCGACGCTGGGCACGCTGCTGCGCAACTCGAGCATCACGGCGAATGTCGCTTTGCCCGACACCGCGTCGTTCGGCGCGCAGCACGATATCGGGCCCGTCACCCTCGCGGCCGAAGCCGCGTTCACGCGCTGGTCGAAGGTGCAGGAATTGCGCATCCGCTTCGCCTCGGGCCGCGCCGACGACGTCACGCCGCTCAAATGGAAGGATACGTATTTCCTGTCGCTGGGCGTCACCTATCGCGTGCCCGACACAAGCTGGACGCTGCGCACCGGTGTGGCCTTCGACAAATCGCCCGTGCCCGATGCCGACCGCACGCCGCGCATTCCCGATCAGGACCGCACCTGGCTGTCGCTGGGCGCTTCGTACAAATGGAACCAAGCGCTCGAATTCGACGCCGGGTATTCGCATATCTTCGTCAAGAAGGCGCGCCTGCAATTGACCGATAGCGGCGTGGCGGGCGATCCCAATCGCTTCCGCGGCAATCTCTCCGGCGAATACGAATCCTCGATCGATATTCTGGCGATCCAGGCGCGGTTCAAGTTCTGAGACCAAGCGGCGTTTGGCGCGACCCCGGCGGATGCGTTATAGAATACGCATCCGGTCAGGAGATTCGCCCATGATCACCCGCCGCGCCGCTTTCGGTTTCGCTGCCGCCCTTCCCGCCGCGACGCTGGCTTTGCCCGGTCGCGTTTGCGCCGCCGCGCCCCAGCCCGCGGTCACGGATTGGCCGGTCGTGCCGGCGCGCCAAGGCGCGCTCGATTGGCGCATCCCGATCGCGCATGCGGGCCAGGGCGGCTGGGCCGCACCCGTCGAACTCTCGCGCGAGATGCTGGCGCTGAACCGCACGACCGTGGAGGTCGACGGTTACTTCCTGCCTTATCTGCCGGAAGCGAGCCCGGTGTTCATGCTCACGCCCTATCTTTCGCATTGCGAGGGCTGCGTGCCGAACAAGCCGTTCTCGGTGATCGGCATCGCCGCCAGAACGCCGCGCGAAGACGCGAGCGGGCCGCTTTCCTATCGCGGCACGCTCGTGATCGCACCCGAGAATCCCTCGGGCTATCCGTTCTGGCTGCTGGATGCCGAAGAAATCAGCGCTTGAGTGCACTATACGCTTTTCGCGTATTGAGCATTACTTGATTTGCGTATAATATTCCCGGGATGAAAATCGTCGGCCGGGCGATCGAATTCGGCGCGCAGGACGTGATCCTCTGCGACTTCGAGACCGATCGCGGGGCCGTTTCGATCTGCGCGCAGGCCCGTCTGGCCCGCCGCCGAATGGTGTTGGCGCAAACGCATATCGACGGCCCCGGCGCCAACCAAATTGGATTGGCGGGATTGCGCGCGTTGGCCCGGATCGCGATGGAGGAGTTGGATGTCGACGAAATCGTTATCGAAGGCGCGAAGCGCACGACCGGTGCCGCGCCAGGCCGCGTCCCGTCCCCGCTCCGCTTCCGCCGCTAACGTGCTGTTGCGGCTGATCGAGCCCGCACGGTTCGATGCCGCGCGCGTGGCGACCATCCGCGCCTTCAAGGATGCCGGTCTCGGCTTGAATACCGGCCATCGCGCCGTCAGCGAACTTGCCGAACGCGGCGAAGCGGTCGTCGCAGCACCGCTAGCGCCCGCCCTCGCCGCGAAGCTGAAAGCCGCCGGGATCGCGGTCGTCGAACCCGCCGCGCCCGAGATCGACATCGTCGCCGTGCGCGCACGCACCGGCCTCAGCCAATCCGCTTTCGCGGCGCGCTACGGTTTGAACCTGCGCACGTTGCAAGGGATCGAACGGCGCGGCCGGATCAAGGATCCGGCGACGCGCGCGTTCTTCTGGCTGATCGCGAACGACCCGGAAGCGGTCGATCGCGCGCTTGGTATCAGCGCTTGAGCGCGGCGGCGCCGGGATAAACGGCGGCCGAGCCCAGCTGCTCCTCGATGCGGATCAGCTGATTGTATTTGGCCACGCGGTCGGAACGCGACAGCGAGCCCGTCTTGATCTGCCCGCAATTGGTGGCGACCGCCAGATCGGCGATGGTCGTATCCTCGGTTTCGCCCGAGCGATGCGACATGACCGAGGTGTAGCCGGCACGGTGCGCCATCTCGACCGCTTCCAGCGTTTCGGAGAGCGTGCCGATCTGGTTGACCTTCACGAGGATCGAGTTGGCGAGGCCCTTTTGGATGCCCATCGCCAGACGCTTGGGGTTGGTCACGAACAGATCGTCGCCGACCAGCTGCACCTTGCCGCCGATCGCGTCGGTCAGCGCCTTCCAACCGTCGAAATCGTCTTCGGCCATGCCGTCTTCGATCGACACGATCGGATAGCGCGACACGAGATCGGCGTAGAACTTCACCATGGCGGCGGCGTCGAGCGTCTTGCCCTCGCCTTCCATCTCGTATTTGCCGTTCTTGAAGAACTCGGTCGATGCGCTGTCGAGGCCGAGCATCACATCCACGCCGGGCTTGTAGCCCGCCGCTTCGATCGACTTGGCGATGAAGCCGAGTGCTTCGTCGGCCGATTTCAAATTCGGCGCGAAACCGCCTTCGTCGCCCACATTCGTCGCGTGGCCCGCATCCGACAGGCGCTTCTTGAGCGCGTGGAAAACTTCAGCGCCCACGCGCACCGCTTCGGCCAGCGTCTTGGCGCCGACGGGCAGGATCATGAATTCCTGGAAGTCGATCGGGTTGTCGGCATGGGCGCCGCCATTGATGATGTTCATCATCGGCACGGGCAGCACATGCGCCCGCGCCCCGCCGACATAGCGATAGAGCGGCAGACCGCGCGACGCGGCGGCGGCTTTGGCGACGGCGAGCGACGTGCCGAGCAGCGCGTTGGCGCCCAAGCGCGCCTTGTTGGGCGTGCCGTCGAGATCGATCAGGATACGGTCGATCTTCAACTGGTCTTCGGCGTCGAGACCGGAGACCGCGTCGAAGATTTCGGTGTTCACGGCGTTCACGGCCTTGGTCACACCCTTGCCGAGATAGCGCTTCTTGTCGCCGTCGCGCAGTTCCACCGCCTCGTGCGCGCCGGTCGATGCGCCCGAGGGTACGGCCGCGCGGCCGAACGAACCGTCGTCCAAACGCACATCGACTTCGACCGCGGGGTTGCCGCGCGAGTCCAGAATTTCGCGCGCGCGGATATCGGCGATGGCGGTCATGGTGCGTGTCTCCGTTTCAGACGTCGAGAAGTTCGGCGAGATGGACGAAATCGCGCGCGACGAGGGTCCATTCCCCCTCCGGCGCGAAATCGACCTTTTGATGCGGCCCGTATTCGGTGGGGCGCGGGACGAAGGCGGTTTGCAGCCCCAGCTTCTGGGCCGCGAGAAGATCGTTGTTGTGCGCCGCGACCATCATCACTTGGCCGGGTTCGCAGCCGAACATGTCGCACGCCCCCAGATAGGTTTGCGGCTGCGGCTTGTAACCCTTGAACACTTCGGTCGACAGCACCGTGTCCCAGGGCAGCTTGGCGTGGCGCGCCATGTCGACCAGCAGACGCACATTGCCGTTCGACAACGGCGACAACAGATAGCGCGTCTTGAGGCGCGTGAGGCCCGCCACCGTATCGGGCCACGGGTCGAGCCGATGCCACGCGAAATTCAAATCGTCGATTTCGGGTTCGCTCAGCGCCAAGCCGTATTTGCCCAGCAGATCGACCAGCGTTTCGCGATGGAGCGTGTCGAGTTTCGTGTAAGGCCGCTTGCCCGACCGCACGACTTCCATCGACGGCTGGTAATTGGCGCGCCAATCGTCGGCGAAGGCGAAGAAATCGAAACGCTTGCCCTTGGCCAGCGCCGCACGCGCCACTTCGCGTGCGATCGCCGCGCGCCAATCCACGCAGGTGCCGAAAACGTCGAACAGCAGGGCGACGGGCTTGATCATCGGGCCCTTCGCGTAGCAGAGGATGGCGCAAGGGACAAGCGCCGGGGTAATGTCCTCTCATGAAAAGCAAACTCCCCGCACCCGCCCTGCTGATCGATCTCGCCCGCGAAGCCGGGGCCCGCTTCGCCGCCGTCCCAGTTTCGCGCTTTCCCGTCGGCGCCGCTTTGGTCGGGGCGACGACCGGCAAGGTCTATTTCGGCGCCAATTTCGAGATCGCTGGCCCGTCGATCGCCCAGACCGTGCATGCCGAGCAAGCCGCCCTCGTCAACGCCTGGCATGCGGGCGAGCGCGGGATCGCGGCCCTGGCGGTCACGCATAACCCGTGCGGCCATTGCCGCCAGTTCCTGGCCGAAACGCTGGGCGCCGATTTCCCGATCTATGTCGCCGGGGAAAAGCCCGCGACGCTGACGGCGCTGCTGCCGCGCGCCTTCGGGCCGCGCGATCTGGGCAAGGCCAAGCCGCTGATGGCCACCGCGCCGGTCAAACTCGCGCTCAACGGCAAGCACGATGCGCTGACGGCGGCAGCGCTGGACGCCGCGCGGCGATCCTATGCGCCGCATACCAAGGGCCATATGGGCGTGGCGCTGGAACTCAAAGACGGCAAGATCTTCGCCGGGCGCTATGCCGAGAATGCGGCCTATAACCCTTCGCTGCCCGCCCTTCAGTCGGCGCTGATCTTGCGGCACCTCGCGAATGCGACCTCGGCGATCGCGCGCGCGGCCATCGTCGGATCGCGCAAGGCGCAATTCGACGAGACCTTGCGCGCCCAGGAAATGCTCGCCTGGCTCGCCCCCAAAGCGAAGGTGATTGTCGCCGTCGCCTAATGGATATCGTCGGCCGTTTCGATGGCCTTGACGAGTTTCGCGGCGGTGAAGCCCTTTTTCTTGGCGGCGGAGATGATCACCTTCTCGCGCCGGACCAGCAGGTCGATCATTTTCGGGATTTTGGCGATCGCTTCGGGCGGGATCACGACCGCCCCATGACGATCGGCGTGGATCAGATCGCCTGACTCCACTTCCATCCCGTGCACGCTGACCGGCTCGCCGAACGACACCGAATGCACCCAGGCATGCGACGGGCCGACCGAGCCCGCCAGCGCCTGGAAGCCGCGCGCCCACACATGCGTGTCGCGGATCGAGCCGTCGGTGACGACGCCGAGCGCCCCGAGGCCGCGATGGATGTTCGACTGCACCTCGCCCCAGAACGCGCCGAAGCCTTTGGGATCGTCGAGATCTTCGATCACCACGATCGAGGGGCGCGGGCCGCCGTTCTCGATGTAGTCGTAATAGTCGATCTTCGAGCGCTTGGACGCGGCCTTGTCGAGCGTGGATTTGGTGCGCGCGCGGATCTTGACCGTGCGCGCGTAGCCGACGATCGGTTTGGCGTTCGGGTATTGGCAAACCAGCGGCGCGGCCGTGAAATAGCGCGTGCGCCAGCGCGGGTCGATCACCTCCAGCGCGTTGCAGATCGTAGGCGTGTCCCACTTCGCGAGCCGTTCCAGCGCCTTATTGTCGGCCATGTTTCCCCCTAGGATTTGTTCATCGAACTTTAAGCACTCCGGGACTTCACTGCAATCCGCACCGCCATGACCGCCCCCACTCCGACACCGCGCGCGCAAGCGCTCCTCGATCTTTGGCAGGCCAAACGCCGCGACGGGCTATTGCCCGCGCGCCGCGATTTCGCGTTCGAGGATTTCCGGCCTTGGCTCGGCTGGCTCACGCTGCTCGAGGTGCGCGACAGCGGCGAAGATTTTTTCTTCACGCTGCACGGTACCGCCGCGGTCGATCGCTATCGGATCGATATGACGGGCAAGAAAACGAGCGAGTTGCCCGCCCATTGGAGCAAGACGATCGTCCAGGGATATCGGGACATCGTCCGCGTGCGCCAGCCCGCCCTCAGCCGGCACCGGTTGAAGGATTCGCAATTCGAATATTGTTGGCTGCGCCTGCTGCTGCCTTGCGCCGACGACGGCCGCAACGTCGATCGCATCATCGCGTTGATCGAGGATATCGAATACGTGACGAAGTCGCCCGCGCTATAAAGGCGGGCGATGGAATGGTTCGTCCCATGACTTGGTATGTTTACGTGATCGTGAACGCGGCGCGCATCGCCTATACCGGCATCGCGGCGGACGTGACCGCGCGGCTTGCACAGCATAACGGCGAGAAGCGCGGCGGCGCCAAGTTCACGCGCGGGCGCGGGCCCTGGCGTATCGCGCATGTCGAAGGGCCGCTGACGAAAAACGACGCGCTGAAACGCGAAGCCGCGATCAAGAAGGATCGCGCGTTCAAACGGGCGCTGAAGACTTCGCCAACTCGTCGAACGCCTTGAGGCGCGCGAGGACCGCCGGCATTTCCTTGATCGGCACCATATTGGGCCCGTCCGACGGTGCGGAGTCCGGGTCCTGGTGCGTTTCCATGAACACGACCGCCACACCGACGGCGATCGCGGCACGCGCGAGTACAGGCACGAATTCGCGCTGCCCGCCCGAGGACGTGCCCTTCCCGCCCGGCTGCTGCACCGAATGCGTGGCGTCAAACACGACCGGATAGCCGCTTTCCGCCATCGTCGGCAAAGCGCGCATGTCGGACACCAGCGTGTTGTAGCCGAAGGAAACGCCGCGCTCGGTTTGCAGCACCTTGTCGTTGCCGGTACTCGCGACCTTGGCGACGACGTTCTTCATGTCCCACGGCGCGAGGAACTGGCCCTTCTTCACGTTGACGACGCGGCCCGTATTGCCCGCGGCCAACAGCAGATCGGTCTGGCGGCACAGGAAGGCCGGGATCTGCAACACGTCGACCGCTTCGGCGACGGGCGCGCATTGTGCCGCGTCGTGCACGTCGGTTAGCACCGGGCAGCCGTATTTCTCGCGCACTTCGGCGAGGATCGGCAGGCTCTTTTCCATGCCCAGCCCGCGCCCGGCGGTGACCGAGGTGCGGTTCGCCTTGTCGAAGCTGGTTTTGTAGATCAGCGGAATGCCGAGCTTGGCCGTCAGTTCGACCAGCGCGTGGCTCATCTCCAGCGCATGCGCGCGCGACTCAAGCGCGCACGGCCCCGCGATCAACGCGAAGGGCTTGTCGTTGCCGACGAGGAAATTGCCGATGGGAACGTGTTTGGGTGCGACGGTCATGGCCGGGGATTACCGCGCGCGCGGCGCGCGGTCAATCGCGACAGCCAACGCTTCAAGACGGAAGATCAAATCGGGCAGGAAAAGGCGAACCGTATCGAAAACGACGCGGGGATTCGTGCCCATATAGTCGTGGGCGAGGATGTTCCGCATGCCGATAACGCGCGCCCAGGGAATGTCCGGCGCCTGCGCCCGAATTTCATCCGGCACGCCACGCACCGCCTCGCCGACGATTTCGAGGGCGCGGATCGACGCGAATTGCGTCCGCTCGTCGTCCGCAAAAGTTTCGAAGGACATATCGCCCACGAAGCCGATCGCCTTGCGTGCGTGGTCGAGCATGTCTTGAACGCAATCGGACGGCGTGCGCTTCACAGCATCCGGACTTCGGCGAGGATGCGCGGGGCCGTAACGCCACGCAACGCGGCCTTATCGACCACATCGACGCGCATTCCGAGCGCTTCGCTCAGATCGATCTGCAAGCCGGCGAAATCGGGCAAGGTCATCCCCTCGCCCGGTTCGACCAACACATCGACATCGCTATCCGGCCGCTGTTCGCCGCGCGCATAGGATCCGAATACGCCCAGCGCCCGGATCGGGTAACGCCGGCGCAATTCGGGTTCGACCGCCTTGAGCTTTCGAAGGATGTCATCGATCTGCGTCATCCTTCGATTTTACCTCAAACCAACCGGCTCTGCACCAGGGCCGCTTTCACGAAGCTCGCGAATAGCGGGTGCGGATCGAAGGGCTTCGATTTGAGCTCGGGGTGGAACTGCACGCCCACGAACCACGGGTGATCGGGGATCTCGACGATCTCCGGCAATTGCCCGTCCGGCGACATGCCCGAGAAGCGCAAACCCGCGCGTTCGAGCTGCGTCTTGTAGTTGACGTTCACCTCGTAGCGATGGCGATGGCGTTCCTGGATGCGGGCTTGGCCATAAATCTCGGCCACCCGGCTGCCGGACACGAGATCGCATTCGTAAGCGCCCAGGCGCATCGTGCCGCCCAGATTGTCGCCCGCCCCGCGCCGTTCCAGCGAATTCCCGCGCGTCCATTCGGTCAGCAGGCCGACGACCGGCTCGGGCGTCGGCCCGAATTCGGTCGTGCTCGCGCGCTGCAAGCCGACGAGATTGCGCGCCGCTTCGATGCACGCCATCTGCATGCCGAAACAGATGCCGAAATACGGGACCTTCTTTTCGCGCGCGTAGCGCACCGCGCGGATCTTGCCTTCGGCCCCGCGCTCGCCGAACCCGCCGGGCACGAGGATCGCGTCGGCGTCGTCCAGCGCGGCGAAGGCCGGCTCGATGCCTTCGAACAGCTCGCTCTCGATCCAGTTCAGCTTGACGCGGACGTTGTTGGCGACACCGCCATGGGCGAGCGCTTCGGCGAGCGACTTATAGGCGTCGAGCAGATTCGTATATTTGCCGACGATCGCGATATTCACCTCGCCCTCGGGCTCGGTGATGCGCTTGACGATATGCGACCAGCGGCCCAGATCGGGTTCGGGCTGCGGCAGGCCGAAATGGCGCAGCACTTCGCGGTCGAAACCTTCGCGGTGATAGGCGATCGGAACTTCGTAGATCGTGCGCGCGTTGAGCGCGGGGATCACCGCTTCCTCGCGCAGATTGCAGAACAGCGCGATCTTCTTGCGCGCCGAGGCCGGGATCTCGTGTTCCGAGCGGCACAGCAGAATGTCGCAGCGGATGCCGACGGATTGCAGCTCCTGCACCGAATGCTGCGTGGGCTTTGTCTTGAGCTCGCCCGCCGAGGCGATCCACGGCACCAGCGTCAAATGCACGAAGCATGCGCGCTCGCGGCCAAGCTCGTTGCCGAGCTGGCGGATCGCTTCGAGGAACGGCAAGCTTTCGATATCGCCCACCGTGCCGCCGACTTCGCAGAGCAGGAAGTCGGTGTCGCCCAGATCGTTGGTGACGAATTCCTTGATCGCGTCGGTGACGTGCGGAATGACCTGGACGGTGGCGCCCAGATAATCGCCGCGCCGTTCCTTGGCGAGGATGTTCGAATAGATGCGCCCCGTCGTGATGTTGTCCGATTGCTTGGACGGCACGCCGGTGAAGCGCTCGTAATGGCCGAGGTCGAGGTCGGTCTCCGCCCCGTCATCGGTTACGTAGCACTCGCCGTGCTGATACGGGCTCATCGTGCCCGGATCGACGTTGAGATAAGGGTCGAGCTTGCGCAGGCGGACTTTATAGCCGCGTGCTTGCAGGACCGCGCCGAGAGCTGCGGAGGCCAGACCCTTGCCGAGAGAAGAGACCACGCCGCCGGTGATAAAGATGAACCGCGTCATGGAAGGCCGTTCTAGACCCCGGTCGCGCGGAACCCAAGCGATTCCGACGCGAAGCCGTGGACTTATCTACAGAATTTCGATGTTGACGCGATTCGGAGACAGGCCCCGAGTCGCGTCGGCGATTCGCGCGGGAAAACTTAGCGCGCGACCGGCGGGGCGGGTGCGGCCGGGACGGCCGGTGCGGCGGGCGCCGTCGGAATCGGCCCATCCATCACGGCGGGCGCGCGGCGCGAATGACCGCCGGCGAGGATCGCCAGCGTCAGGCTCGTCACCATGAACGCCGCCGCCAGGATCGCCGTGGTGCGCGTCAGCAGGTTCGCCGTGCCGCGCGCGCTCATGAAACCGCCCATGCCGCCCGAGCCGCCGCCGCCCAGGCCCAGCCCGCCCCCTTCGGAGCGTTGGACGAGCACCACGCCCACGAGGGCGAGGGCGATCAGCAGATGGACGACAGTCAGAACGAGTTCCATGAGGCAATGGCGCTTTCGGTTCGGAGAGGCCGGGTATTTAGCCCGTCGGCGGGGGCCGGTAAAGGGCAAGAACCCGGGAATTCCGCCGGACGCCCAAATTGCCGAGTCATTTGTGGGGTTTATTCTTCCGGCGGAGAACGTTAGGTTTCGACATCCAAGGGATGATCGAATATGCGTACCACTCTCCTTGCGTTGCTGTTCGCCGCGATTTTGGCCCTGCCCGCGCAAGCCCAGTACACGATCCAAGACGGCGTACCCAATGCGCAAAATCGCGGCCCGGAGAAAGCGCTGGGGCTGATCATTTGGAATCATGGCCTTCTCGGCAATCACGACCAATCGCGATTTGGCGTGCCGAAATTCATCGAGCGCTTGCATAGCGCGGGCTGGGACGTGCGCAAAATCGCGCGCGACGGCATGTACGAGAATAACTGGTCGGCCGCCGGGCAATTGCATGTCCGCCGCACGATCGAGGAAGCCAACGCCGCGACCGCGCAAGGCTACAAACGGATCGTGCTGGCCGGGCAAAGCTATGGCGGCGGGATCACCCAGGAAGCCGCGCGCGAGATCGCGGTCTGGGCGATCATCCCGAGCGCGTCGGGTTTTGGAACTTACGACGGCGGCACGCCCGGCGCCGGCGCCCCGAAAACCGCCCAAGCGCGTACCGCCTATGGCGACACCAAGGCGCAACGCATCGTCGGCATCTATCCTTACCAAGACGCATTGGCGCTTGGCGCCGCCGATCGCGGGCGGGTCCTTCGGAACGTCGCCGAAGAACGCGGCTTGGTCTATCTGCCGCTCGACGAACGCAGCGCGTTGATCGGCCATGGCGGATCGTCGTCGACGCAGATGGATTTTTCCTATGGTGCTTGCGTCGTCCGTTTCCTCGATCCGGAATTCGAGCCAAAGCGTGGAATCAATGTTTGCGGCGAAGGCGGCCTGCCGATCGGTCCGGTGCGCCTCAAGGAAACCGACACGCTCAAGCCCGCCGATCTTCCCCAGCACGAGCATTGGGGCAAATATCGCGGCGCGTGGATCGGCGCGTGGGGCAATCCCAACCTCGTCTCGGTCGCCATCGAGCGCGGCGAGCAAGGCTACATGTTCACCATGCTCGAAGGCTTGAGGAACTCCGACAAGCTCGGGCGCCGGCGCAGTGTCCCCGTCGCGCTGGAAGGGCGCGATGCCGTCGCGCAGTTCGATACGATCAAATACGCGCTGGTCTACGACAACATATCCGGCCATGTCGGTCTGCGCTGGCAGCAAGACGGCAAGTCGGGGACCCTGACGATGCGGCCGGATATCGGGACGGCGCGTTAACACGTCGGGATATTGTTTCCTGATAGCGAACAAAGTTTTCGAAATTCGACGAATTGTAAAGCGATGTGCATGGGGCCAATTTCCATCCCGAACGCGGCGGTCCTTCGCCGCACCAACGAACGGAAGGAACTCCCCCATGATCACGATCCGACCCTCCGAAGAACGCGGCCCCGCCGATTTCGGCTGGCTCAAGGCGCGCCATAGCTTCTCGTTCGGGAACTATTACGACCCGCGCCATATGGGCTTCCGCAACCTGCGCGTCATCAACGAGGACCGCGTCGCCGCCGGTGCGGGCTTCCCCACCCACGGCCACCGCGACATGGAAATCGTGACCTATCTGCTCGACGGCGAGCTCGAGCATAAAGATTCGATGGGCAATGGCGAGGTGATCCGCCCCGGCGAAGTCCAGGCGATGAGTGCCGGGACCGGCGTGTTGCATTCGGAGTTCAACCCCTCCGACAGCAACCCGACGCATCTGCTGCAGATCTGGCTGTTGCCCGACAAGCAGGGCCACACGCCGCGCTACGACCAGAAGGTGTTCGACCGCGCGGAGAAGCTCAATCAGCTCCGCCTGGTCGTGTCGCCCGACGGCGCGGACGGGTCGATCTTCATCCACCAGGATTCGAAGATCTACGCGTCGATCCTGGAAGCGGGAAAGAGCGTGTCGCTCGACTTGGCACCCAAGCGCCATGCCTGGGTGCAGGTCGCGCGCGGTCAGATCGCGCTGGGCGAGAGCGTGCTGAAAGCCGGCGACGGTGCCGCGATCAGCGATCTCGCCAAGCTGGAGATCAAGGGCATCGCCGATGCGAGCGAATTCCTGGTCTTCGACTTGAACTAACGCGTGAAGCGGCGGCGGGTTCTTACCCGCCGTCGCCGACGAGCAAAAACGGCGCCCAGAATATCGGGTGGGCATAGACGAAGCCTGCCCCTTCGGGCCCCGTGCCGATCAAGCCCAACATCGACTGACGCAAGGCGGTGGCCCGATCGAGTTTCGGGTCCGCCGCTTGGCGCGCGAACAGATCGGTCGTCAGCGTGCGCGCCGACACCGTCTCGACCGGCCAGGACGTGACGAGCAGCGCGCGCGCCCCCGCATAGAAGAACGCGCGGCCGAGGCCGGAAATCGCTTCGGCCCCTTCCCCGTCGCCCGACGCGGTGTTGCATGCCGACAGCACGACCCAATCGGCGTCGAGCTTCAAGCGCAGAATTTTCTCCATCGTCAGCAAACCGTCGCCCTCGCCGCCCGAGACTTCGGGTGCGGACAATGCGAGGGCGGGCTGCACCAGCCCGTCGAGATCGCCGGGGACGAGCCCGTGCGTGGCGAACATCACGAAGCGGCGATGGACGAGGTCGGCTTCGCGCACGCCGCGTTCGCTGGCGCGTGGCCCCAGGAACACATCGCGCGCCGGATCAGCATGCAGCGCGCCCGCGACCGACATCACTTCCTCAGCCGTGTCGGGCAAGGGCGGCAGATCGGCGAGCTTCGCACTCGCGGCCGCGTCGACGACCGGCGCGTTGCGGCGCACGAGGCGCGCACTGCGCGTGGCGACTTGGCCGGCACTCGCGGTTTGCGCGGGCACCGCTTGGGCCGAAAACTGCGGATCGCCGAAACCGGCGAATTCGCGCCGCCCGGCGGCGGGTGCCCGAAGTCCGCGCAACGCGCGCAACGCCGATGCCGACGGGACTTGCAGCACCGCGTAATCGCGCACCAGCCACGACGCGTCGCGATACTCGGCGAACATCGCAGCACCCGATGCCGCGCGCGGCGTGCCGGGCTTGGTCGTCAACACGCCCAACGGCAATTGCCCCAGCGCGCCATGCGGCACGGCGACGATGGCGCGCGCCCCCGCCAGCGACGCGGCGACCGGTGAGACCAATGCCGTGTAGAGCTTGTGACTGCGCGCCGTATCGAACGCGGGAATGTCGGCGAGCGTGGCGGCATTGGGATCGAGTGCCGCGCGCAATGCTTTCACGTCGTCGGCGATCTGCGCTTCGCCCAGTGCCACGGCGGCGAAGCGCGGCGCTTGGCCTTGGCGCACCGCCCACACATAGCTGGCACGCTGGCCGACGAAGAAGGCGAGCATCGCCTCGTCCGGTTTCAACGCTTGTTGCGTTTCGGCCGTCGTCGGCGGGCGCGGAAAGCGCAGCTGCGCGTAATCGGGAAAGCGGCGCGCGATATCGTCGGCCAAGCGCTTGCGCTCGGCGTCTTGCGCCGCCGCTTGCGCGCGCAACTGCGCTTCGACATTCGCGTCGCGCTGCTCGGCAGTGGCCGCCAAGGCGTCGGCCAGGATCGCGCGCGTCGCTTGAACCTGCTGCGCCAAATCCTGTTCGCGGCGGATCGCGTCTTCGAGGGCGGGATCGCCCGCCCCGGCGCGCGAGCTCATCTGCGCGATCGCACCCTGCACCGACAACCCGCGCGCCACATCGGCCAAGCGGAACGCTTTCTCCGCCGCGTCGCCCTGCCCCTTGGCGGCGAGATCGGCGTAGAGGGCGACGATCTCCTCGATCAGCACGCGGCGCATGCGGTTGGCGACCGCGCCATTCGCGTCGCTCGACGCCGCGTCGCCCGCCGGCCCGCGTTCGAGCACCGGGGCGATCGCGTCGAGCTCGGCCAAGGCCGCGGCCGCATCGCCGCTGCGCGCGACCGACAGCGCGCGAAAGCCGCGCGCCATCGCCGCACCGAACGCCTCTTCGCCGTAGCGTTCGACCGCGCGGTTGGCGTTCACGTCCAACACTTGGCGCGCCGCGGCGGAATCGCCCGTCATCAGCAACGCGACGCCGTAATTCATCGTCGCCGTCACCCAGCGTTCGGCGAAATCGCGCCGGTCGCCGATCGCCTGCAACATGCGCCGGTATTCGCCCAGCGCGCCCGAATAATCCGCCTGCCACAACCGCGATGCGGCGAGTTGCGTCTGCGCGCCGAGATAGGAATTGGCGCCGCTCGCGATTTTCATGTCGCGCTGGATGCCCATCGACACCGTCGCCAAGCGCCGCGCCTCCGGAAAGCGCCCCTGCTCGACCAGCGTGCGCGTCAACGCCTGGATGCGCATCACCGTCACGACGTGATAGGGCCCGTGCAGATCGATCATCGCCTGCAAGGCTTGCCTTGCGTAGATCTCGGCCTCGACGAAACGCTGCTGGTCGTTCAGCAGATTGGCGAGCTGCTGACGATAAAGCGCGAGCTGGTTTTCGTGCATGCCGGGCCGCGCGTCGAGCCCGGCTTTCACGGCCGCGACCATGCGTTCCATGTTCGCGATGGCGGCGCGCAGATGGGTCTCGGCGGGATCGAGCTTGCCTTCGCCCAGATCGACCAGCCCGCGCGCGAATTCGAGCCGAGCTTGGAAATCCGGCATATACGGCGCCAAGCCCCGCCGGGCGCTGAGTTGCGTGCGCAGGCTCTCGGCGCGGTCGAGCATCCGGCGCGCGTCCTCGCGCCGCCCGCCTTGGGCGAGCACGCGCGCGGCTTCGGTCGCCGTCGCGAAGCCGGGGCGCGGGTTGGGCATTCCCATCGCCGCGTCGGCCGCTTCGATGTACAGCGCGTGCCCGCGCGGGCGCACGCCGAAATCCGTTTCGGCCTTCGCCGCGAAGTTCAGATAGTTGAACAGGTTGCGCGGCTGGCCTTGGCGCGCGAGGGCGAGCGCTTCGCGCGTGCGCGCGAGATAGACGTCGATCTTGCCGTCGCGGCGCGCTTCTTCCGCCGCCCGGCGCGCCGTATCGGCGCGTTCGCTGAAACCGGCGCGCTCGGCCTCGAGGCGCTCGGACGCACTCGGCCGCAACGGGCCTTGCGGCTGTTGTTGTTGCTGGCGGCCGCGCTGTTGGTTTTGCGCTTGTGCGCGCGGCACGGCGGCCGGTGCGGCCTCGTCCTCGGCGTCGCCTTCCGCGGGGTCGCTATCGTCGAGCATCGTCGCGGCGTCGGGCCGGCGCTGGGCAAGCTCGCGTTCCAGCCGCTCGATCACGTCGCCGATCGACCGCGGCGGCGCCACGAACGCGTTCTGCGCGCGCGCGATCGCCGTCGCGCCCGCCGGATTGGACGTCACCGGCTTGGCCGCGTCTTGCTGGCAACCGATCAGTAGTGCGGCGCTGCAAAGCGCCGCCGCGATTTTGCACTTCATCGAAACCCCTCGGACGACTCGTCCGTTGTACCGGCGCTATTTACGCGCCGATCATGGGATTTCGGAAGTGACCTCGATCACGCTTTGCGTATCGGCCGGTTACGTCCGATCGGGTGCCGCCGCCGCTATGGCGAGGAATTCCTCCGCCTTCAGCGAAGCACCACCGATCAAAGCACCGTCGACATTATCGACGGCGAGCAACTCGGCCGCGTTCGAACCCTTGACCGAACCGCCATAAAGGATGCGGAACGACGCGCCATCGGCGAAGCGCGCTTCCAGATCGGCGCGGATCTTGGCGTGGACTTCGGCGACCTGCTCCACCGTCGGCGTGCGCCCCGTGCCGATCGCCCAGACGGGTTCGTAGGCGACTACGACCGTCGCGGCCGTCGCCGTTTCGGGGATCGAATGCGCGATCTGGTCGGCGACCACACCCAAGGTCTGTGCGGCATCGCGCTGGGCCAGCGTCTCGCCCACGCAAACGATCGGTTTCAAGCCGGCGCGCAACGCCGCTTCGGCCTTCGCACGCACTTGCGCGTCGGTTTCCTCGTGGTCGGTGCGCCGTTCCGAATGGCCGACGATCACGTAGGCACACCCCACGTCGCGCAGCATTTCGGCGGCGACGTCGCCGGTATGCGCGCCCGAAACTTTGGCATGGCAATCTTGCGCACCCAGCGCCACCGGGGCCGAAGCGAGCACGCCCTTCACCGATGCCAGCACGGGAAACGGCGGGCAGATCAGCAATTCCGCCCCGCCCGCTTTGGCGCCCTTCGCCACGGCTTGGGCAAGCGAAGTCGCCTCGGCCAAACGGCCGTTCATCTTCCAGTTTCCGGCGATCAACACGCGAGGGCTCGACATGGGCGCTTCTCCCTTGAATTGACGGCCGTTTTAGGCGTCCGGACCGGGGCTTGACAAGGCCCAACGGGCTGTTGCGGCCCCGGGCTATGCGCCCTATTCTCCCCAACCTTTTCGTTTCCCCGCGCGAGTACACATGCTTCAGGCGATCCGCGAAAAGACGACCGGTCTGGTCGTCAAAATCTTCTTCGGCCTTCTGGTCGTGTCCTTCGCGGCGTGGGGGATCGGCGATTACGCCTTCTTGCGCACCACCGACGACACTGCGATCAAGGTCGGCGACACGAAGGTTTCGCTCGCGGCCCTCGATGCGGATTACCGCGCGGCGCGCGACCGCCTGCGCGCGGCCTTGGGCGGCGAGCTCGACGAAAATCTCGTGCGCACCTTCGGCCTGCTCGACCAGACGGTCGAACGCGCGACGACGCAAGCGGCATTGGACGAAGAAGCGCGCCGCCTGGGCATCGTCGCGAGCGACGCCCAAGTGCGCCAGCGCATCGCCGCCGATCCCGCCTTCCGCGGCGCCACCGGCCAATTCGACCGTTTCCAGTTCCAGCGCGTGCTGTACGAGAACGGCCTGTCCGAACAGCGCTATATCGAACTCGTGCGCGGCGAAACGCGCCGCCTGCCGCTGATCGAAGCGCTCGACACCGGTGCCGCCGTGCCCGCCGCGTTGGTCGACGCGATCTACCGCCATCGCAACGAACGCCGTTCGGGCGAGCGCGTGTTCGTGCCCGCGTCGGCCTTCGCCGATGTCGGCACGCCCAGCGACGATCAGCTGAAAGAGACTTACGAAACGAATATCGACCGATTCACCGCACCCGAATATCGCGCGGCATCGGTCGCGCGCGTGGGGATCGACGAGGTTCTCGCGACGATCGAGCCGGACGAGAAGGCGCTGGAAGACGAATTCGCCGCGCGCAAGGCCGAGTTCGACGTGCCCGAGCGGCGCGAATTGAAGCAAATGCTGTTCGCCGACGAAGCCGCGGCGAAGACCGCACTCGCCGCCATCGAAGGCGGCAAAAGCTTCGACGACGTCGCCAAGGAAACGCCGGGCCAATCGCCCGAGCGCACGTCGCTGGGCGAAGTCACGCGCGGCGAGACGATTCCCGAAATCGCCGAAGCCGCTTTCGCTTCCGGTGCGGCGGCGGGCAAGACGATCGGCCCGGTGCGCACGCCGTTCGGCTGGCATCTGGTCGAGATCGTTTCGGTGAAGCCCGGCGAAGAAGCCACGCTCGCCTCGGTGCGCGAGAAGCTGCTGCCGGATTTGAAGCGCCGCCTGGCGGGCGAGCGCGCGTTCGAGATCGCCAACAAGCTGGAAGATCAGATCACGCGCGGCCGTACGCTGGACGAAGCGGCCGAAGCCGCCGGCGCCAAGGTCGTGAAGCTCGACGCGGTCGATGCGCGCGGGCGCGACGCGAAGGGCGAAGCGGTCGCGTTGTTCGCCGGCGCGCCGGAAGCCTTGCGCGCGGTGTTCGACACCGCCGTGGGCCGCGAAAGCCAGTTGATCGAAACGCGCACCGGGCTTTATTTCCTGGTACGCCCCGACGGCGTGACGCCGTCGCAGCGCAAGGATTTCGCCGCCGTGCGCGACGACGTCGCCACGTTGTGGACCGCGCAACGCCGCGACGAAATGGCCGCCAATCGCGCCAAGGAAATCCTGACCGCCATCGCCGGCGGCGAAGCGTTGGAAGCGGTCGCGCTGCGCTTCAATCTGCGCATCGAACCGATCGAGCCCGTTCTGCGCACCGGCGACACGGCGCGCAACATGCCCGCCCAAATCGCGGCGCGCCTGTTCGCGCTGAAGCCGGGCGAAGCGGCGGTGACGCCGGGGCTGGAAGGCCAATATGTCGTGCGCATGAAGGACATCGTGCCCGCCGACCCGGCCGCCGATGCGGCGGGCGTGGAGCAGATCCGCGCGCAGCTTCGCCAGGACATGGCCAACGATCTGGTCGCGGAATATACGCAAGGTCTGCGCACGCGGCTCGGCACGCAGGTCAACCGCGCGGTCGTCGATCGGCTGAACGCGCCGAACTAAAGATCAGGACGCCGCGCGGACCATCAACTCGCGGCGGACTTCGTCGGCGAGTTTGAGGCCGAGCGCGATCATCACCGCGCCCGCGAACAGGTCGAGGCGGCGCGCCAGGCGCAGATATTGCGCGCGCGCGAAGCCGGTCGAGAAGAACAGCGCCAAAAAGCCGTACCACGCCGACGACTGCACGGCGATGATCGCCAGGATCGCGACATAGACCCAACCCGGCGCGTGCGGGGGTACAGCGACCAGGAACGCGCTGGTCCAGAACACCGCCGATTTCGGATTGCTGAGCGTCGTCGTCAGCCCCATCGTGAACGGGCTTTTGCCGAAGATGCGCGGCGGTGCCGCCGCCATCTCCCCCGCCCCTTTGCGCATGCCGGCGCGGATCATCCGTATACCGACATAGACGAGATAGGCGGCACCGACGAGCCGCAGCGCGCGATAGAGCCAGCCCGCGTCGAGCAGCAACGCGCCGACACCCCACAACGCCAGCGCCACCCAAATGAGCGAGGCGATCACCACGCCCGCGACGGTCAGCAACCCTTCGCGGCGCGAACGCGTCGCCGATTGCCAGCTGACCACCACCGTGTTGGGGCCGGGCAGCATCGCCATCAGGATATGCATGCCCGCGAGGGCGAGGAGATTGGGGACGAATTCCATATCTCAGACGGGACCGGCGTAGCCGAAACCGGCTTTCTCGATCGCCGTCTGCACGACCGCTTCGCTGGGTCCGCTGGCGATGCGCACGATGCCGTCGTCGAGATCGACTTCGATCTTGGCCGACGGCGAAGCCGCGTTCACCGCCTTCGTCACCGCCCGCGCGCAACCGCCGCAGGTCATACCCGTCACTCGATAGGATACCGCTTCCAAGGCACTTCGCCTCCGTTCCAAACCGGTGCCGACGATTCGGGCACCGCGCGGGCCGTTTGCCGGATGACCGGCGCCGCGGCCGTCGCGACTTCTTGAATATTACGGCTTGCCGGGGCGGGAAGCTCAAGCGCCACGAGCGGGGCCGACGGGGTTGGCGTTTCGCGCAGGCGCTGGCGCACGATCGCGGACGCCGCGACCAATTGCAGCCCGCGCGCCTGCATTCCCGGCAGGAATTGGGCGAGCGCTTCGATCGTCGCCTCGTGCGGATGGCCGATGGCGATGGCCGACCCGCGACGCGATGCCACACGCTCCAATTCCGCGAGTTGGACGCGGATCGCGCGCGCGTCGATCTCGTTGTCGAGGAACACGTCGCGACCGGCGGCAGCGACGCCGACCTGCTTGGCGACGTCGAGGCCGACCGAGGAACCCGACGTGCGGCTATCGACGAACAACAGCCCGCGCGACGCGAGTTCGGCCAGCACGGGGCGCATCGCGCGCAAATCGCGGGTGAACTTGCTGCCCATATGGTTGTTGAGCCCGACGGCCAGCGGCAAGCGATCGAGCGAAGCCGCCGTGCGCGCGCGGATATCCTCATCCGTCAACGAAACGCGCAAGGCGCCGGGACCGGGATCGTCGCGGCCCTCGGGCTCCATCGGCAGATGCAGCATGATCTCGTGCCCGTTGGCACGGGCGCCACGCGATTGCGCGTCGATATCGGGCGCATAGGCGAGATAGGAGAAGGTCAGCGGCCCCGGCAACGCGGCAAGGCGTGCCGCACGCGCGCGGTCCATTCCCATATCGTCGATGATGATCGCGACATAGGCGCCGGTGCGGATCGTGGGTGCGGGAATGGCGCGGCTTTCCCAGCCGCCATCGCTGGCGACCGCCACGGGGCGCGCCGGTACGGGGGCCGGTGCGGCGACCACGCCTTCGCGGCGAATGCCGAAGAACGGCCCGGCGGGTTCGCGCGGCGGCTCCAGCGGGGCCGCGGCTTGCGGTTCTGGGATCGGTTCGGGCGCCGCCACGGCGGCAATCTGTTGTTCGGGCGTCTGGGTCGCGGCGGCTTGGCTCGCTTGAAATTCCGTCCAGCCCCACGCCAACACGGCGGCGAGCGGGACCGCGATTACAGCGGCCCGGCCGAATTCGCGCGCGAATCCCCCGGTGATGGCCATGCAGGCGCTATACACCGATTCGCCCGCGACTCGGATGCGGCTAGGAACAATGCGATTTGCCCGATGCCAAATCCTCCAGGATCGGACAATCGGGCCGGTCGTCGTTGTGACATTTGGCGACCAGCGTGTTGAGCGTCGCGCGCATCGACTGAAGCTCGGCGATCTTGCGCTCGATCTCCTCGATATGGCGCTGCGCCACGTCGCGCACTTGATGGCTCGCGCGCTTGCGATCGCGCCACAGCGCCAGCAGGTCGCCGACCTCCTTGACCGAAAACCCGAGCGACCGCGCGCGATGGATGAAGCGCAATTCCGCGATCTCCTGATCGCCGTAGTCGCGATAGTTGTTGTCGCGCCGCGACGCGCGCGCGATCAACCCAACGCTTTCGTAATAGCGGATCGACTTGGCGCTGATGCCCGCCTTCTCCGCCGCTTGACCGATATTCATTTCCCGCTCCCTTGGAACTTCCATCCCCTTAGGCGCAACGAATTGGCGACCACGCTGACCGACGACAGCGCCATCGCCGCGCCTGCGATGGCGGGGCTGAGCAAGCCCAACGCCGCGAGCGGCACGCCCGCGACGTTGTAGGCGAAGGCCCAGAACAGATTCTCGGCAATGCGCTTGCGGATCGCGCGCGACAAATCGATCGCGGCGGGCACGAGGATGGGATCGGCGCGCAGCAGCACGATGCCCGCCGTGCCGATCGCCGCGTCGCTGCCCGTGCCCATCGCGAAGCCGCAATCGGCGGCGGCGAGTGCGGGCGCGTCGTTCACCCCGTCGCCCACCATGCCCACGCGCTTGCCGTGCGCTTGGAATTCGCGGATCGCGTCGGCCTTGCCCGCGGGCAGAATTTCCGCGCGCACATTGTCGATGCCGAGCTTCGCGGCCGTCGCTTGGGCCGCCGCGTGGCGGTCGCCGGACAGCAGCGCCACCTCGAGCCCAAGTTTCTTGAGCGCGGCGATGGCGGCGGCGGCCGAGGCGCGCGGCGCATCTTCCAGCGCGATCAAGCCGAGTGCGCGCGATCCTTGCGCCAGCAAGGTCGGCGTTTGGCCCAACGCCTCCGCCGCGTCGATGGCGGATTGGAGCGCCGAGAGATCGACGCCGCTTTCGCGCATGTAGCGCAGCGAGCCGAGAATGAGCGCGCGGCCCTCGACGATTCCCGATACGCCGCGCCCCGGATGGGCGCGGAAATCCTCGGCCGCAGCCACCGGGCCCGGTGCCGCGTTCAAGATCGTTTGCGCCAGCGGGTGTTCGGAACGCGCTTGCAGCGCCGCCGCCAAGCGCAGCGTGTCCGCATCGCCCGACACGGATGCGACGCGCGGTTTGCCTTCGGTCAGCGTACCGGTCTTGTCGAACACCACGATATCGACATGCGCGGCATGTTCGAGCGCGTCGGCGTCGTGGATCAGCAAGCCGGCTTTGGCGGCCGCCCCCGTGCCCACGACGATCGCGGTGGGGGTCGCAAGGCCCAGCGCGCACGGGCACGCGATGACCAATACGCTGATCGCGGCGACGAGGCCGGTGTCGAGATCGCCGTCGAGCAGCCACCAGCCGAGCAACGCGGCGATCGCGACCAGCACGATCGCGGGCACGAACACCGCCGCGATGCGATCGACCAAACGCTGGATCGGCGGCTTCGACGCTTGCGCGTTTTCGACCAGCGCCACGATGCGCGATAGCGCCGTGTCCGCACCCGACGCGGTCACCTTCACGTCGAGCGCGCCCGTGCCGTTGAGCGCGCCGCCGACGACATTGTCGCCGATGTCCTTGGCGACCGCGCGGCTTTCGCCGGTCAGCATCGCTTCGTCGGCTTCGGATTTGCCCGCGATCACCGTGCCGTCCGCCGGGAAACGTTCGCCCGGCCGCACGCGCACGATGTCGCCGGGGGCGAGCAGATCGGCATCGATCTCGGTTTCGTCATCGCCCGACAGGCGATGCGCTTTGGCGGGGGCGAGGGCCAGAAGCCCGCGCACCGCCTCGCCCACCGCGCGCTTGGCGCGGGCTTCGAGGAACTTGCCGAGCCGGATCAGCGCGATCACGACGGCCGCCCCTTCCAGATAGTGATGCACCGGATGGCCTTGCGGATGGCTCGCGATCAGCCACGCGCTATAGAAAAACGCGGCACTCGTGCCCAAGGCGACGAGCAGATCCATGTTGCCGGCACCGGCGCGCAAGGCGCGCCAGCCCGCGACATAGAAACGTGCGCCCAGCCAGAACTGCACCGGGGCCGCCAAGGCAAGCGCCAGATAACCGGGCAGCGCGAAGTCGAACCAGCCCCAATGCCCGATCATCTCCGCCACCAGCGGTGCGGAGAAAACGAAAGCGAGGACCGTCAGCCGCTTTTCGCGCGCGAGATCGGCAGCATCGGCGGCGGCTTGCGCGGCCGCGCGCTCGCCCTTGTCCGACCATGCGGCCGCGTCGTAGCCCGCGTCGCGCACGCGATCGATCGCGGCGCGTAGCACCGTTCCGGCCTCGCCCGAAATATCCAGCCGCGCCTTCTCGGTCGCGAGATTGACGCGGGCTTGCGCCACACCCGGCACTTGGGCGAGCGCCTTTTCCACCCGGCTAACGCAAGACGCGCAAGTCATGCCGCCGATCTTCAGATCGAGCGTGGCGGGCGAAGCGGTTCGAAGGCTCAGATTTGTTGTCATGGCCGGATCTTGATCCTTCCCGTTCTGGGAAGGTCAAGGTTATATGGCGAATCCGGTCGGACTGGATGGGGTCAACTTGCCGCAGCCCCCGGATTAAGCGTTAATTCGTCAAAACCTGCGCATATGGATGGATGATGATTCGCGCCCGATTCCTGCTGCTCGCCGCCCTGGCCGGATCCCTGGCCGCTTGCACCGAACGCCTGCCGCCGGGCGGCGTGGCGGCGCTCGACGGGGTTTACGAGGGCGACGCCGCACGCTCCACCGGGCCCGTCTATAACTGCCCCGCCGCCTATAAGCTGCGTATCCGCGTGGCGGCGGGCGAAGCGCGCGGCGAAATACTCGATAGCGAACGGCAAGACGCGGTCGTCGATCGATTCTTCGCCTTCATCGAGGCGGACGGGCGCGTGACGACATCCTTCCGCGGCGGCAGCGAGACGTTCGGTGTCAGCGGAAGTTTCGGGTCGACGACATTTACGGCCCTCGCCAACGGTCGCGTTTGCAGCATGTCGGCCTTCGCCCGCAAAAAGCAGTGACCGATCCCGCCAATCTCCGGCAGACGGTGCGTTTGGGCCCGCGCTCGCTGGGCCGCACGCGCTATCGCTTCGCGCTGCTGGGCTTGGCGCTGGCGATGGCGGTGGGGTTCTTCGGCTATTTCGTCTACAGCGCGACGCATGCGACCGACCGCGCGCGCGCGGACGCGACGCGCGAGATGCGTATCCTCGCCTCGGTCCTGGCCGATCAAGCCGACAGCGTGATCGCGCGTGTCGAGTTCGTCGTCGCGACCGTCGCCAACGAAGCGGCCAGCGTTTCCAATCCCGATGGCTGGACGAACACGATCCGCTTGTCGGCGATGCTCGGCCGCTTCCTGACCGCCGATGGCGGCTTCCGGTCCTTCGCCGTATTCGACAAGCGCGGCACGCTCGCCGCCAGTGCCGGCGCCCCGCCGCGCGAAATGCCGGCTGCGGTCAATGCCGCCATCGCGCGCGCCATCGCCGATCCGGCGAGCGGCACCGCGATTCTGCGTCCGCTGGTGGTCGACGAAGGCCCGGCCTTGTTCGCCATCGCGCCCATCACCGGCCAATTGCCCGGCCAAGTCATCGGCGCGATCGCGGCGGAGATTCCCGCCGCCGCCTTCGCGCGGTTCTATCTCGGCCTCGAAGACGGGCGCGGGCGCGAATTGGTTCTGGTGGATACGCGCGGCTGGGTTGTGGTGCGCGCACCCGACGATGCGCGCTATCTCGACCGCGCGCTGGAAACGCTGCCCTTCGCCGGCCTGGTGCGCGCGGCCGAGGCGGCCAACGGCGCACCCGTGGTCGCCACGCTGCCGGGGCTGGACGGGATCGAGCGCGTCAGCGTTGCGCGGCGCGTCGCCAACCGGCATTTCGCGGTCGTCGCGGGCGCCCCCACCACCAATTTCCTGACCGAATGGCGCGGCACGCTGGGCATCAACATGCCCTTCTCCGCCCTGGTCGTCGCGGCGTTCCTGTTCCTGCTACTGTCGCTGGGCCGGCATTTGGGGCGCGTCGAGGATTCGGAAGCCTCGCTGCTCGAATCCGAACGCCGCTTCCAGACGCTGGTGGGCAACGTGCCCGGCATCGTGTTCCAGCGCATCCAGCCGCCCGGCGGCCGGGCGGAATTCGTGTGGATCAGCGAAGGGGTCGAACGCCTGCTGGGCCTCACGCGCGAAATCGCGGCGCGCGACGGCGGGCGCCTTCTCAACGAATACACGCATCCGCGCGATCTGGAATCCTTGCGCCGCGCCTATCAGCGTTCGGCCGAGGATCTGCAGCCGATCCATTGGACCGGCCGCGTGCGTCACGCGAACGGCGAGCAGCGCTGGTTCGAAATCACCTCGCGCCCGCGCCGCCAGGCCGACGGCGCGGTGATGTGGGAAGGCATTTCGCTGGACGTGACCGAGCGCAAACGCGCCGAGGACTCGCTCGCCATTCTGCGCGAGCAGCTCGAAGCCAAGCGCGCCCAGCTCGAACTGGCGCTGGCCAACATGGCGCAAGGCATCGCCGTCTTCGACCGGCGCATGCGCCTGATCGTGCGCAACGCGCGCTATCTCGAGCTCTTCAAGCTCGGCGAAAGCGACGCGCGCGAGGGCGCTTCGCTGATCGATCTGCTGCGCGTGTCGATCCGCAACGGCCATTACGACGACGCGGCCTCGCGCGAAGCGATACGCGGGCGCCTCAAAGGGGCGCGTTCGCGCACGCCCACGACGATCGTGCAGCGCCTGAAGGACGGGCGCGTGATCGACGTCTATATGCGCCCGATCGAAGGCGGCGGCCATGTCGCGACCTTCACCGACATCACCGCGCGCGAAGCGACCGAAGCGGCGTTGCGCGATGCCAAGGAAACCGCCGAACTCGCCGACCGCGCCAAGTCGCAGTTCCTGGCCAATATGAGCCACGAATTGCGCACGCCGCTCAACGCCATCATCGGCTTCGCCGAGATCATGAACGACCAGTTGTTCGGGCCGCTCGGCGACGCGCGCTACGCCGAATACATCAAGGACATCGAGGAATCGGGCAAGCATCTGCTGACCCTCATCAACGACATCCTGGACCTGTCGAAGATCGAGGCGAACGAGGCGACCTTGCGCGAGGAACAGGTCGATCTGGGCGGTGTGTTCGAATCCTGCGCGCGGCTGGTGCGCGAGCGCGCGCAACGCGCGCGCGTGGAATTGCGCGTTCCCGCCGGCGGCGATCTGCCGGTCGTGTGGGCCGACCGCGCGAAACTGAAACAGGTGCTGCTGAACCTGCTGTCCAACGCGGTGAAGTTCACCCCGGCCGACGGCACGGTCGACGTCGAAACGGGTTTGCGCGCGGGCGGCGGCGTGTTCGTGCGCGTGCGCGACACCGGGATCGGCATGCGCGCGGAAGACATCCCCCTCGCGTTGCAGCCCTTCCGCCAGATCGAAAATTCGCTCGCCCGCAAGCACCAAGGCACGGGTTTGGGCCTGCCCCTGTCGCTGTCGCTCGCCCGGATGCATGGCGGCGACCTCGAAATCGCGTCCGAGCCCGGCAAGGGCACGTCGGTGACGCTGGTCCTGCCCCCCGACCGCACGGTCGCGCCCCACGGGGCGCGCGAAACCGAGCCCAGCGTGGCCGAATTCCTGGCCGGACGGGGTACCGGCGGCGCCTGACAGCGCCCGCGAAACTCGGCTATAACCGCCCTCCGGATCGAGGGAGACGCATAAACATGGCCGGCGACATGACCCAGTTGAAGGCGCTGATCGCGCGCGTGGCCGACGGCCATGCCCTGACCCAGGCGGAGGCCGAGCAGGCGTTCGACATCATGATGTCGGGCAACGCCACGCCCGCCCAGATGGGCGCCTTCCTGATGGCGCTGCGCGTGCGCGGCGAAACGGTCGACGAAATCGCGGCGGCCGCGCGCACGATGCGCGCCAAAGCACTGAAGGTGAACGCGCCGGCCGGTGCGGTCGAGGCCGTGGGCACGGGCGGCGACGCGTCGGGCAGTTTCAACATCTCGACCGCGTCGTCCTTCGTCGTCGCGGGTGCGGGACAGAAGGTCGCCAAACACGGCAATCGCGCCTTCTCGTCCAAATCGGGCGCGGCCGACATTCTCACCGCGCTCGGCGTCAACGTCGAATGCGACGTGAAGCTGGTCGAGTACGCGATCTCCAAGGCCGGCGTGGGCTTCATGATGGCGCCGCGCTTCCACTCCGCCATGCGCCATGTCGGCGGCGTGCGCGTCGAAATGGGTACCCGCACGATCTTCAATCTGCTCGGCCCCCTCGCCAATCCCGCCGGCGTGAAGCGTCAACTCGTCGGCGTGTTCGCGCGCAAATGGGTGCGCCCCGTCGCCGAGACGCTGGGCCGCTTGGGCTCCGAACACGCTTGGGTCGCGCACGGGTCCGACGGACTCGACGAAATCACGACGACGGGTCCCACCTTCATCGCCGAATTCCGCGACGGCAAGATCAACGAATTCGAAGTGACGCCCGAGCAAGTCGGTATCGCCCGCGCCAAGCCCGAAGATTTGAAGGGCGGCACACCGGCGGAGAACGCCGTGATGCTGCGCGAATTGCTCGACGGCAAAAAGGGCCCCTTGCGCGACGTCGTGCTGATGAACGCGGGCGCCGTGCTGGTCGTGTCGGGTGCCGCCGCCGATCTGAAGCAAGGGATCGCGCAAGCCGGCGCCTCGATCGATTCCGGTGCGGCGAAGCGCGCGCTGGAAGCGTTGATCGAAATCACCAACCGTTCGGCCGCCTGACATGGACGACGTGCTGGCGAAAATCTGCGCGGACACCGCGATCGAAGTCGGCAAGCGCAAGCTACGCGTTTCCGTCGACACGCTGCGCGCCAAGGCCGAGAAGCTGCCGCCGCCGCGCGGTTTCGCCAACGCCTTGCGCGCGACCAAGACGCGCGGCGCAGTACCCTTGATCGCGGAGATCAAGAAGGCCTCGCCGTCCAAAGGCGTGATCCGCGCCGATTTCGATCCGCCGAAACTCGCCCGCGCCTATCGCGACGGCGGGGCCACCTGCCTGTCGGTGCTGACCGACAAGCCTTACTTCCAAGGCGAGGATGCGTATCTGGTCGCCGCGCGCGACAGCGTTCCCCTGCCCGCCTTGCGCAAGGATTTCATGCTCGGCGAATACCAGATCGAGGAAAGCCGTGCGCTGGGGGCGGATTGCATTCTGCTGATCCTCGCCTGCCTCGACGATTGCACCGTTCAGGATCTATGCGAACTCGCGTTGATACGCGGCATGGACGTGCTCGCCGAAGTGCATGACGAGGAAGAAATGGCGCGCGCGTTGAAGCTGCCCGCGACCGGCCCCGGCGGCACGGTCACGATGCTGGGCGTCAACAACCGCAATCTCAAAACCCTGAAGGTCGATCTGGCGACTTTCGAGCGTTTGGCGCCGATGGCGCCCAAGGATCGCTTGCTGGTCGCCGAAAGCGGCATCAAAACGCGCGCCGATATCGACCGCCTGACGAAAGCCGGTGCGGGCGCCTTCCTGGTCGGCGAAAGCCTGATGTCGCAGGACGACGTCACCGCCGCGACGAAGGCGTTGATCGCCCAAGGCTTAAACAAATGAGCAAGCTCACGCATTTCGACGCCTCGGGCAACGCCGTGATGGTCGACGTATCGGCCAAGGATACGACCGAACGCGAAGCCATCGCGCGCGGGCGCGTCGTGATGGACGCGGCGACACTGAAGGAGATCGTCGGGCGGCGGATCAAGAAGGGCGATGTGCTGGCGATCGCGCAGGTCGCGGGCATCATGGCCGCGAAGAAGACGCACGAGTTGATTCCGCTCTGCCATCCGCTGCTGCTGTCGTCGGTGAAGGTCGAGCTTGCGCCCAACGAAGCGGAGAACGCCGTCGAGATCGAAGCGCGCGTGAAGGTCACGGGCCAAACGGGCGTGGAGATGGAAGCGCTGACCGCCGTATCGGCCGCGGCGCTGACCGTTTACGACATGGTCAAAGCGATCGATCGCGGCATGCGCATCGAGAATATCCGTCTGGTGCGCAAGACCGGCGGCAAATCCGGTACGTTCGAACAAGCATGATCCCAGTCGCGGAAGCCCAGCAACGCATCTTGTCCGGGCTTCGCGCCATCGGCGCGGAGACGATCGGCCTCGACGCGGCCTTGGGCCGCACCCTCGCCGAAGATGTGCGCGCGCGCCTCACCCAGCCGCCCGCCCCCGTTTCGGCGATGGATGGCTATGCGGTCCGCGCAGACGACATCGCGACCTTGCCCGCCGCGCTCAAGCGCATCGGCCAAGCGCCCGCCGGCCATCCGTTCGACGGCAAGGTCGGTGCGGGCGAATGCGTGCGCATCTTCACCGGCGGCGAAGTGCCCGAGGGCGCGGACACGATCCTCATTCAAGAAGACGCCGACGAAACGGACGGCATCGTTAAGCCCAAGGAAAGCGTCAAACGCGGCACCTATGTGCGTCCCGCCGGGCTCGATTTCCGCGAAGGCGATGTGGTGCTGCGCGAAGGCCTGACGCTCGATCCGCGCCATATCGGTTTGGCCGCCGCATCGAACCATGCGTGGCTCGGCGTGCGCCGCCGGCCGCGTGTCGCCATTCTCGCGACCGGCGACGAGATCGTGCTGCCGGGCACGATGCCCAAGAAGGGCCAGATCGTGTCGTCGAACGGCCCGTCGCTCGCGGCCTTCGTGCGGCGCGCGGGCGGCGAAGCGATCGTGTTGCCGATCGCGCCCGACGATCCGGCGGCGTTGAAGGAACTAGCGCGCGGGGCCGCCGGTGCGGATCTTCTCGTCACGTCGGGCGGCGCTTCGGTCGGCGAACACGACCTCGTGCGCTCGGCCTTGGGCGAAGAAGGCCTGTCGCTGGATTTCTGGCAGATCGCGATGCGCCCCGGCAAACCGCTGATGTTCGGCACGCTCGGCACGATCCCGTTGCTCGGGCTGCCCGGCAATCCGGTGTCGAGCCTCGTTTGCGCGCATCTGTTTCTCGGCCCCGCCATCGCCAAGCTGCTCGGCAAAACCGATGTGCTGCCGCAGGCGCTCGCGGCAAAGCTCGGCCGCGATCTCGCCGCGAATGATCGGCGCGAGGATTATCTGCGTTCGACCCTGACGCGCGATACGGCCGGAAATCTGATCGCCACGCCGTTCGAGAAGCAGGATAGCTCGATGATTTCGGTCCTCGCCCGGGCCGATGCGCTGGCGATCCGCCCGGCCGGCGCGCCTGCCGCCCAAAAAGGCGATTCCATTTCCGTTCTCCCTCTGGCCTGAGATACGGCAGCTTTCCGGTTGTGGATAAGGCTTGACCGAGGGGACGAACCGAACTAGAACATTCGTAGTCCGTTGCACCTCTGTTTTCGACATGTTGTCGGGCGGTGCAGCGGGACACCCCATCGGTGGCGCTTTTTAGTGCAATCGGCCGGGTGCCCCGTCGGACCCCGATCAACCCCGCCTGCCCGGCGTTCCTGGGCGGGCCCGCGACGCGAGGGCGAACCATGCTGACGCGCAAACAATACGAATTGCTGCTGCTGATCAATCAGCGCCTGACCGAGATCGGCGTTCCGCCCTCGTTCGACGAGATGAAGGACGCGCTCGGCCTCAAATCCAAATCGGGCATCCATCGCCTGATCACGGGATTGGAAGAACGCGGCTTCATCCGCCGCCTGCCCCATCGCGCGCGCGCGCTGGAAGTCGTGCGCTTGCCGGACAATCTGGCCGCGCAAGGCGTCAAGCCCGCGTCCAACACCGCGATGCCGGCGGCCGAAGCCGCCGCCGCGCGCGGCTTCCGCCCGCAGCTCATCCGCGGCGACGGCAAGATGCCTTTGGGCGGTGCCGCCGTCGCCAACGCCAACGAAGTGGTGAAGCTGCCGTTGTACGGCCGCATCGCCGCCGGTCTGCCGATCGAAGCGGTGCGCGACACGTCCAACGCCATCGACGTGCCGCCCTCGCTGCTCGGGCGCGGCGATCACTTCGCGCTGGAAGTCGCCGGCGATTCGATGATCGAAGCGGGCATCCTGGATGGCGACACGGTCATCATCCAAAAGGCCGACGGCGCCGAAAACGGCCAGATCGTCGTGGCGCTGATCGACGAACAGGAAGTCACGCTGAAGCGCTTCCGCCGCCGGGGCGCTTCGATCGCGCTGGAACCGGCGAACAAGAACTACGAAACCCGCATCTTCGGGCCCGACCGCGTGCGCGTGCAGGGCAAGATGGTGGCGCTGGTGCGCAAGTTCGACAGCTAGCGCCGCAAACTCCTTAGCCTTTCCGATGGGCCGAAAAACCCTGGGGGAAACCCCGGGGTTTTTTGTTTTGGCACTCCCTCATGGTTCGACAGGCTCACCATGAGGTCTAAAAGTAGGCCTCACCCTGAGCTTGTCGAAGGGCGAGGCCGGACCAAGATTGGTGCCGTCGAATCAGCGGCGGAACTCGGGTTCGCGCGGGCGTGGCGGCGAAACCCAGGGCCGCTGGCCCCGCGACTCGCGCACGGTTTCGATCCGCAACGCGCCATCCTTGATCCAGATCGCGTGCGCGCCGTCGGCCAGCAGATCCATCCGGTCGATCGCGCGGCCGGTCATACGCCGGCAGGTGGCATAGAGGGCGACGGGCGCGATCGTCAGATCCGTATCGCGGCAGGCGATGGGCAAGGCGCGCGGCTGGCGCACCAAGGCGACCGTCGCGCCATTCGCGCGATAGACGCAATGCGTGACCGCGCAATCGAGTCTGCCGTCGAGCGACTTGCCGATGCGCGGCCAGGATTCGATTCCTTCGTCGATCTCGCCGTCGCGGCGCAGCCAGGTTTCGCGCGCAAAGCCGCCGCCGCGCGGGCGCGACAGCATCAAGCGCCCCGCCTCGTCGCGCACCGCCATCAAGCGCCCGTCGCCGGAGACGAGGATATGCGGCGGCTCGACCGTGCCGAGCGACAACAGGCCCGCGATCACGGCAGGGGCACCCGCGAGCCTTACGGCGCCGGTCCACAGGCATAGCCACAAACCGCCGAGCGCGGTCAGCGCCATGCCCCACAACGGCATCGCGGGGAACAATGCGACCGCGCCGTCGAGGCCCGCGACCCAGCGCGCGATATCGAGCAAGCGGTCGATGCCCCAGCCCATCGGGATCAGCGCCCAGGATTCGAGGCCGAAGGGAAACAGCAATCCCGCGACGATCGCCCAGGGCATGATCCAAATGCCGGTGAGCGGCACGCCCAGAAAATTCGCGAGCAACCCGAACGCCGCGAAGCGATTGAAATGGTAGAGCGCGAAAGGAGCACTCGCGAAACCCGCGACGACCGATGTCATCGTGGCGCCCGCGAACCATACGAATACACGCCGCGTCCAGCGCCGGTCGGCGCGCCAGCGCTGGAACGTGTCGCGCGCGGCTTCCCACGCGGCGACCAACGCCACGACCGCGCCGAACGACATTTGGAACGACGCGCTCAACAGGCTTTCGGGCCGGAAGGCGAGGATCGCGGCGGCGGCCCAGGCGACCAAACGCAACGTGATCGCCGTGCGGTCGATCAACACGGCCAGCAGCACGATCCCGGTCATCAACCAAGATCGTGTCGTCGGCACGCTCGCCACCGCGAAGAACGTATAGAACGTGATCGCCGCCAAGGCGGCGAGTGCCGCGATCTTCTTGGTGTCGGTGCCCAGCGTCACCGCCGGCACGAAAGCGAGCAGCAAGCGGATCGCGAAGAACACGATGCCTGCGACCATGCCGATATGCAGGCCCGAGATCGATAGGATGTGCTGCAACCCGGAATCGCGGAAGGCTTCGAGCGCCTCTTGCTGCACGGCGCCTTGTTCGCCCGCGATCAGCGCGGCGGCGATCGGCCCCGCGGGCGGCGGCAGCGTTTCGAGGATACGGCGCGCGACCTCCGCCCGCCACCGCGCCAGCGTTTGCATCGGCAGCGAAACGGGGGCGCGCGCGACGACGATGGGCGCGTCGAGCGCGTAGCCCACACCGCCCAAGCGTTCGAACCAGGCTTGGCGCGTGAAGTCGAACGCGCCGGGCGCGCTCGGCCCCGGCGGGGGCATCACGAAAGCGCGCGCCACGCGGATATCGTCGCCGGGCGCGAAGGCGCCGAGTTTGGCGTCGATGCGCAGGCGCAAGGTCTCGGGCGTCGCCGCCGGATCGAGACCGGCGATCGATAGCCGGTCGAGCGTGACGCGTGTCCCTTCCGGGCGCAGGGCGAGTTCGACCACGCGGCCTTCGATCGCGACGGGGCCAAGGCGCTTTTCGATCACCGGTGCGGCGACGTCCTGCGCGCGCAACTGCGCCAACGCGAAGCCCGTGCTCGCCGCCAACAGCGCCGCCGCCAGAACGCGGACCGATCCGACTTCGCGGCCGAGGATCAGGAAGGCCAGCGTCATCGCGGCAAAAGACGGCGCGATCCAGAAATCGGGCTCCATCGGCAACGCGAAATAGATGCCCGCGCCCGCACCGAACGCGACCGGCAGCCACAACACCAAGCGGCCGCGCATCGCCTCGCCGGTACGAACAACGAACCCCGCAAGCCCGTCCGTCCTTGCGGGCGGCGCAAGGGCGTCGGGCGGATCGAAACGGTGCATGGGGCGGGGCCATGTGCTAGGCAGTGGCCGCGCCGGGCGGACCCCGGCGCCACGTTCCGCCTATCGTCAGTTTCCGATTTAAACGGCTTTTCCCATGACCGACAAGATCGTTTGCCGCTTCGCCCCCTCGCCCACCGGTTATCTGCATATCGGCGGGGCCCGGACGGCGTTGTTCAACTGGCTCTATGCCAAGCGTTTCGGCGGCACGTTCCGCCTGCGCATCGAGGATACGGACCGCGCGCGCTCCACGCCCGAAGCGACCGCCGCGATCCTCGACGGCATGAAATGGCTCGGCCTCGATTGGGACGGCGAAGTCGTGCACCAATTCGCGCGCATGGATCGCCACGCGGAAGTCGCCAACCAATTGCTCGCGTCGGGCGGCGCCTATCATTGCTATGCAAGCCCGCAGGAACTCGACGACATGCGCGCGGCGCAGAAAGCCGCCGGCAAGCCGATCCGCTATGACGGCCGCTGGCGCGACCGCGATCCCAAGGACGCGCCCGAAGGCGTGAAGCCGGTCGTGCGCTTGAAGGCGCGCCAGGACGGCGTGACCGTGATCCGCGACCGCGTGCAGGGCGACGTGACGATCGGCAACGATCAGCTCGACGACATGATCCTGCTGCGCGCCGACGGCACGCCCACCTACATGCTCTCGGTCGTCGTCGACGATTACGACATGGGTGTCACGCATGTGATCCGCGGCGACGACCATCTGAACAACGCCGCGCGCCAGATGCAGTTGATCGAGCGCTTGGGCTGGCCCACGCCGGTCTATGCGCATATTCCGCTGATCCATGGCGCGGACGGCGCGAAGCTGTCCAAGCGCCATGGCGCGCTGGCGGTCGATGCCTATCGCGATATGGGCTACCTGCCCGAAGCGATGCGCAACTATCTGCTGCGCCTGGGCTGGGCGCATGGCGACGAGGAGATCATTTCGACCGCCAAAGCGATCGAATGGTTCGACGTCGATGCGGTCGGCCGCTCCGCCTCGCGCTTCGACTTCAAGAAGCTCGACAATCTCAACGGCCATTACATGCGCGAGACCGCCGACGACGTGCTGTTCGGCCACGCCGCCCCGTTGATCGAGAAGGAAGCCGGTATCGCGATCTCGGCGGACGCGAAGACGCGACTGATCGCCGGGATGGGCGGACTGAAAGCGCGCGCCAAGACGCTGCTCGAGCTTGCCAAGGCCGCGACCTTCTACGTGCGCAGCCGTCCCCTCGCCCTCGACGACGGCGCCAAGAAACTTCTCGCGGGCGAGGCGAAAGCCAATCTCGCCAAGGGCCGCGACTTGTTGGCGCAGGCGGCGGAATGGAATGCCGCGTCGCTCGAAGAAACCTTCCGCAAAGCGGCGGAGGCCGAAGGCGCCAAGCTCGGACTGCTCGCCCAGCCGTTGCGCGGCGCTTTGACCGGCCAGGCGACTTCGCCGCCGATATTCGAGGTCATGGCCATCCTGGGCAAGGCCGAGACGCTCGGCCGGATCGACGACGCGCTGGCGGCGTAAGCTGCCGGGCGGGCTCGGCATAGCCGACCGGCGATTACGGCAGGGCCCGGGGCTGAGATATCATCACCCTGCCCTTGCCAAAATCGGGCGGCTAGGCTCCAATGCCGCACCTGCGAAATACCAAGGCCCGTCCGGGCCGTATCGGGGGCCTATCCGGGCCCCGTACGAGGGGCGAATTCCGCGCTCCGCACTCCAGCAAATCGAGGGGAACCGCATGTCGAAATCCGTGACCTTGACCGACAAAGCCAACGGGAAAGAGTACCAGTTCCCCGTCCTGTCGGGCAGCGTGGGCCCCGACGTCATCGACGTGCGCAAGCTCTACACGGACACCGGCTTCTTCACCTACGATCCGGGCTACACCTCGACCGGGGCTTGCAAGTCGGCGATCACTTATATCGACGGCGACCAGGGCATTCTTCTGCATCGCGGCTACGCGATCGAAGACCTCGCCGAAAAGAGCGACTTCATGGAAGTCGCCTATCTGATCCTGAAGGGCGAGCTGCCCAACGCCGATCAGAAGAAGCAGTTCGACCGCGACATCACGCTGCACACGATGTTGCACGAGCAGATCAACCGCTTCTTCTCCGGGTTCCGCCGCGACGCGCACCCGATGGCGGTGATGTGCGGCGTGGTCGGCGCGCTCTCGGCCTTCTATCACGACAGCTTGGACATCGCGGATCCGCATCAGCGCATGATCGCGTCGTATCGCCTGATCGCGAAAATGCCGACCATCGCGGCGATGGCCTACAAATACTCGATCGGCCAGCCGTTCATGTATCCGCAGAACAATCTGGCCTACGCCGACAACTTCCTGCAGATGACCTTCGGCGTGCCGTGCGAGCCCTATAAGGTCAATCCCGTCCTCGCCAAGGCGATGGACCGCATCTTCATCCTGCACGCCGACCACGAGCAAAACGCGTCGACCTCGACCGTGCGTCTGTCGGGTTCGTCCGGCGCCAATCCGTTCGCGTGCATCGCGGCGGGCATCGCCACGTTGTGGGGCCCGGCGCATGGCGGCGCCAACGAAGCCGTACTGAAGATGCTGGCGGAGATCGGCCACAAGGACCGCATCCCCGAATTCATCAAGCGCGTGAAGGACAAGAACGAAGGCGTGCGCCTGATGGGCTTCGGCCATCGCGTGTACAAGAACTACGATCCGCGCGCCAAGGTGATGGCCAAGACCTGCCAGGAAGTGCTGGGCGAGCTCGGCATCAAGAACGATCCGCTGCTCGACATCGCGGTCGAACTGGAACGTATCGCGTTGCAGGACGAGTACTTCGTCTCGAAGAAGCTCTACCCGAACGTCGATTTCTATTCGGGCATCATCCTGAAGGCGATGGGCTTCCCGACCGCGATGTTCACGGCGCTGTTCGCGCTGGCCCGCACCGTGGGCTGGATCGCCCAGTGGAACGAGATGATCGAGGACCCGGAACAGAAGATCGGCCGCCCGCGCCAGCTCTATACCGGCCCGGCGCACCGTCCCTTCGTCACGCTCGACAAACGCGCCTAACCGAGCTACGAACACCCCGAGCCCGCGAACAACGCGGGCCGGGGTTTCCCCCGGGAGGATGCCGTGCTGAACGCCAAACGTCAGGAACGCGTCGAATTCGTGCCCGCCACCCGTCTCGGGTCGATGCTGGGCCGCCGCCGTTTGCCCCCCGCCGCCAACGACAACCAGCCCGGTTTGGCGCGCATCGCGCGTTGGGCGGGCTTCGCGATGTTCTTGATCGCGTTCGGCGTTTTCGCCCTCAAAGCGGGCGTCTGAGACCGGCTTCGGCCGGCCGCCCTTGCGGGCGGACCGGCGCCGGTTCCCTTACTTCTCGACCAATTCGATCTTGTAGCCGTCCGGATCTTCGATGAAGGCGATCACGGACGTGCCGTGCTTCATCGGCCCCGGCGGGCGGGTGATTTTGACGCCCGATTCGCCCAGCGACTTGCACACACCGTAGATATCCTTCACGCCCAGCGCCAGATGGCCGAAGCCGTCGCCCAGATTATACGGCGCGTGATCCCAGTTATGGGTGAGCTCGACCACCGTGTTCGTCGCCTCGTCGCCGTAGCCGACGAACGCCAGCGTGAATTTGCCCTCCGGAAAATCCTTCCGTCGCAACAGCTTCATGCCCAGTTTGTCGCAATAGAAAGCGATCGACTTATCCAAGTCGAACACGCGTATCATCGTATGCAGCATCCGGAATTCGGTCATCGCGTCGGGCTCCCTTTTCAGGGCGGCAGAATGGCGCGTCGCGGGGCTTTGCGCCAGCCCCAGAAAAGCGGTAGGAGGGCGCCATGGACAAAGTCAGGACCGCCGTGATCGGCACCGGCCATTTCGGCCGCTTCCACGCCGACAAATACGCCAAATCGCCGCTTTCGAATTTCGTCGGCATCGTCGACGCCGATCCAGGCACGCGCGAAACCGTCGCCGGCAAATACGGGATCGCCGCCTTCGCCGATCATCGCGAATTGATCGGCAAGGTCGACGCCGTTTCGGTCGTCGTGCCGACCGTGCTGCATCACGACGTCGCGCGCGATTTGATCGACGCCGGCATCCATGTGCTGATCGAAAAGCCGATCGCCGAAACCGTCGAACAAGGGGCCGCCCTGGTGGCGCTGGCCGACCGGCGCAACGTGGTGCTCCAGGTCGGCCATCTTCAGCGTTTCCTGTTGGAGCGCTTGGGCACCGCCGAATTCGTCGGCACGCCGCTTTATATCGAAAGCGTGCGCATCCATCCGTTCAAGCCGCGCGCGCTCGACGTGTCGGTCGTGCTCGATCTGATGATCCACGACATCGACCTCGTTCTCGCCTTCGCGAATTCGCCGGTCGAAACGCTCCACGCCATCGGCACGCCGGTCGTGACGGACGAAGAAGATATCGCGAATGTGCGCCTGGGCTTCGCGTCGGGCTGTGTGGCCAACATCACGGCGAGCCGCGTGAGCCGCACGACCGAGCGGCGGATGCGCCTGTTCGGCCGCGAATCCTATGTCAGCATCGATCTGCAGAACCGGCGCTTCGCGGCGATCCGCCGGGGCGAGGGCGAGCCTTGGTCGCCCGGCTTGCCGCCGGTCGAGCGCATCGAACGCGAATACGCCGATGGCGACGACCTCGCCGCCGAAATCGACAACTTCCTGGGTGCGGTGCAAGGCAAGCACAAGCCGCTGGTCGACGGCCGCGCGGGGCTTCAGGCGCTGGACGTCGCATTGAAGATCGAAGAAGCGACGCGGGCACACCGCGAGCGCATCCTCAAGACTTACGGCTGAGAATCTCCAGCACGGCCGACGCGGCGCGATCCGAAGGGTATATCCCCTTTCGGATCTCGCTTTCGCCGAGCTTCGCGCAAACGTCGTCGAACGCGGCGCGCATCGTCGCGGCATGGGCCTTGTCGTCGACGAGGCGGGCGAGATCGGCGGCGAGCGTTTCGGGCGTGCAGGCTTCCTGCAACCGCTCGGGCAATATCTCGCGGCCCGCGATCAAATTCGGCGGCGTGACATGCGTCACCTTGATCAAGCGCCGCGCGAGAAACGCGGAAACCGCGTTGACCTTGTGCCCGACCGCGACCGGCAAACGCGCGACCGCAAGTTCCAAGACCGACGTGCCCGAAATGCTGAGCGCGGCGTCCGCCGCCGCCATCGCGGCGCGCTTGTCGTCGGGCGAATTCACGCGCACGACGCGACCGGGCAATGTCTTGGCGAATTCGACCGATAGCGCATCGGTGTTAGCGACGTAAGGCAGCAGGAACACCGGCGCCTTTCGGCCTTGCGCGAACAGGCGCAACGCCTCGCCGAAAATCGGCGCCATGCGGTTGAACACGCCGCGCCGGCTGCCGGGCAAAACCTCGATCACCAGATCGTCGGCCGCGATACCATGGGCCGCGCGGAAGGCGTCGCGCGCACCGGGCAGCGGCAAAGCTTCGATGGACGGATGGCCGACATAGATCGCCTTCAAGCCGAGCGTGGCGAAGAAATCCGGCTCGAACGGAAACAGCGCCAGGATCGCGTCGACGCGGCGCTTCAATTTCTTGGCGCGCCCCGGGCGCCACGCCCAAAGCTGCGGCGCCACGTATTGGACGATCGGCACGCCCGTGTCGCGCACGCGATCGGCGACGCGCAAGCCGAAGCTGGGCGCATCGATCAGCACGACGATATCGGGCTTGGCTTCGCGGATCGCGTTCGCCGCGCGTTTCAAGCGATCGAGAATGACCGGCAATTTCGGCAACACCTCGACGAAGCCCATCACCGACAGATCGCCGATCGGGAACAGCGTTTCCAAGCCCTCGGCCGCCATACGCTCGCCGCCGATGCCGGCGAAGCGCAAGGACGGGTCTTGCTTGCGCAAACTCGCCATCAGCTTGGCGCCGAGATTGTCGCCCGACGGCTCGGCCGCGACGAGGAAGACGCGCTTGCCGGTCATGGCGCCACGCCGTAGACGAAAATGCCGGCCGCGTCGGCGGCCTTGGCCATCGCGGCGGGATCCATGACGATCGCCGCCCCCGCCTCCACCGCAATACCACGCAAGCCCGCGCGCTTGGCTTGGTCGATCGTATCGAGCCCGATCGTCGGCAGATCGACGCGCCGGTCCTGGCCCGGCATCGCCGCCTTCACCAATATGCCGCCCGGCAACGGTGCGTTGCGGATCAGCGCCGTCGTGCCGCCGCGCCCTTCCTTGGCGCGCACTTCGCCGTCGCGCACCAGCACGGCTTGGCCGCGCTCGGTCCGGCCCAAGGCCTTGGCGGCGGCGAACCCGGCGGCGATATCGGTGCGTTCTTTCGCCGTCGGCGTTTCCTTGCCGTAGGCGCCCGCGATCGCCAGAAGATCGGGCCGCAACTCGGGCACGCCCATCACTTTGAACCCGGCGCGCTCGACCTCCGCCAGCACGCGCGCGAGCAGCGAGGCGTCGCCGCCCCAAACGGGCAGCAAGCGCAGCAGCACGCGAAACCCGGTCCAGTCGAGCCGCAATCCCGCGAAGGACGGGCGAAGGAACAAGCCCGCCATGCCGACATGCGTGCAGCCCGCTTGGCGCAACGCCGCGAAAATGGCGCCCGCTTTGCCCACGGGCAAAATCAGATCGGCGAGTTTGGGATCGACCGAGCCTTCGAGCCCGAGCACGAACATGTCGGGCCGTGCTTCGCGCAACAGCTCCGGAAGGCGGCCCCCGCTGGCGATCAATCCGATCCTGGGGGGAGAAACCGGGGTCATCGGCGGCTCACGCCGCCCCGTCGGCCTTGGGCAGGCACAGCGAGCGGTTATTGGCCGTGCGGATGAACTCGACGATGTCCATCACCGGCGCGACATGCGCGTGCAGCTTGGTCGCGTCGTCGAGACGTTCGGCCAAAGTACCTTCCTGCGCGAACAGCAGGCGATAGGCGGTGCGCAGATCGTGGATCTGATCGCGGCTGAAGCCGCGGCGCTTCAAGCCGACGATGTTGAGACCTTGAAGGCGCGCGCGATCGCCCGTGACCATGCCGTAGGGGATCACGTCGCCCTCGACGCCGGTCATGCCGCCGATCATCGCGTATTTGCCGATGCGCACGAATTGATGCACGGCCGAATTGCCGCCCAGAATCGCGAACTCGCCGACCTCGACATGGCCGCCGAGCGTGGCGTTGTTGACCATCACGACGCCGTCGTTGACGCGGCAATCATGCGCCACATGCGCGCCGACCATGATCAGGCAATTGGCGCCCACGGTCGTCAGCGACGTGCCCGTGGCCGTGCCCGGATGCATCGTCACATGTTCGCGGATGATCGTGTCCGCACCGACCGTCAGGCGCGTGGGCTCGCCCTTGTATTTGCGGTCCTGCGGCGGCTGACCCACCGCGGCGAAAGGATGGATGACGACGCGGGCACCGATATCGGTATGGCCCGCGACGACGACATGGCTGAGAAGCTCGACGCCCGCACCCAGCTTCACGTTGGGGCCGACGATGCAATAGGGCCCGATCTTGACGCCGGGCCCGAGCTCGGCGCCCGGCTCGACGATCGCCGTCGGGTGGATCGACGTCACGGTTTGGGACGTGTCGTCCATCACCGATCCCGGATCATCGCCGAGAACGTCGCTTCCGCGACGCGCTGGCCGTCGACGGTGGCCACGCCCTGGAAGCGCCACACCATGCCGCGCGAGCGGTCCTTGGTGACCAGGATGCGCAGCTGGTCGCCGGGGCCGACGGGCTTGCGGAAGCGCGCTTCGTCGATCCCCATGAAATAGACGAGCTTGCCTTCCGCACTCGGCCCCAGCGTATGCACGACCAGCACGCCGGCGGTCTGCGCCATCGCTTCGACGATCAGCACGCCCGGCATCACCGGATGGCCGGGGAAATGGCCCTGGAAGAAATACTCGTTGATCGTGACGTTCTTGACGCCGACCGCGCTTTCGTCTGCCTTCACCTCGACGACCTTGTCGATCATCAGGAACGGATAGCGATGCGGGATCATGTCGACGATGCGGTCGATCTCGATCGTCTCGCCGGCGGTCGCGGCTTGCGGCGGGGTCTGGTCGTTCATTCTTCTCTTCCGTCTTCGCTTGCGTCGCCGGTCTCGCGTTTGACGAGCTGGCGCAATTTGGCGGCTTGGCGGCGCCACTCGCCGATCGGCACGGCCGGCGATCCGCCGACGGCGCCGCCGGCCGGCACGTTGCGCGCCACGCCCGCTTGCGCCGCGACGCGCGCACCGTCGCCGATTTTGAGATGGCCCGCGATGCCCCCTTGCCCGCCGACCATCACTTGATCGCCCAGCTCGGTCGAGCCGGAGATGCCGACTTGCGACACGATCACGCTGGCCTTGCCGATCTTCACGTTGTGCCCGATCTGGACCAGGTTGTCTATCCAGGTACCCGGTCCGATCACGGTATCGGACGCGCTGCCGCGATCGATGCAGGTATTGGCGCCGATCTCGCACTTGTCGCCGATGCGCACGATGCCGAGTTGCGGCACCTTCACGAAACCCGTGGACTCGATCGCGAAGCCGAACCCGTCTTGGCCGATGCGGCAGCCCGGATAGATCGCGACCTCACGGCCGATCACCGCATGGCTGATCGACGCGTTGGCGCCGACGCTCGAACCGTCGCCGAGTTCCACCGCTTCGCCGATCGTCGCGTTGGGACCGATCGCGCAGCCCGCCCCGATCTTGGCGCCCGCCAGGATCACGGCGTTGGGCCCGACGCTCGTACCTTCGCCCAGCGTGGCGCTCGGATCGACGAAGGCGGTCGGATGGATGCCGGCGGCGGCGGCAGGCTTGGGATGGAACGCGGCGGCGATCCGCGCGTAAGCGGCGTAAGCCGCGCGCGTGGTCAGCGCCAGCGCCGTCGCCGGTACGCGCGACGCCAACGCCGGATGCAGCAGCACCGCGCCCGCATTGGTCGCGGCGAGATCGGCGAGATAGCGTTTGTTGTCGAGGAACGAGACATGCGCGGGGCCCGCATCGCTAAGCGAGGCGACGCCGTCGAATTCGCGCGCGAGATCGGCGCCCGCCGGCGCCGTCGCGCCGGAAATCTCGATCAAGCGCCCGAGTGAAAGGCGCCCCGCCCAAGGATGGAAGCGCCTATCGGCCATGATCGTCGCGGACGCGGCGGCGAGCCCCGAGGGCCGGCGGCGGCGTCAGTTCCCCATCGAGGCGGTCGGGATGCGGCGGTTCAAGCGCCGCGCCACTTCGCCCGACACGTCGAGCGCGGAACGCGCGACGAAGATGAACGTGTTCGGCAGGACGATTTGATATTCCTGCTCGTTCATCACTTCGATGACCGATTCCGTCAGCGCCTGCTGAACCTTGCCCGCGGCGTCGGAATAGGATTGTTCGAGATTGCGCCGGCGCGTTTGGATCTGCTGCTGGGCGTTGGCCACGCGATCCTCGAACTGACGGCGGCGCTGGTTGAACGCGTCCTGCGACAGCACGTTGCGCTGGCCGGTGAGTTCCTCCTCGGCCTTGCGCAATTCGCCTTCCTGGCGCTGGGCGTCGTTCTGCAAGGCCGTGCGCTGACGCTCGGCCTGCGAATTCAAATTCTGCATCGCGGTCGACGCGCGCATCACGGCATCGACGTCGAAGAACACGATTTGCGTGCCCTTGGGCGGCAGCTCGGTCGACAGCGCGGGGGCCGCACCGCCCGCGGCCGGCGCCGCCGGCGCCTGGCGCGGCTGGGCCGGTGCGGGACGCTGCTGCTGCTGCTGCGCGATGGCGGGAGAAACGGCCAGCGCCAAAGCCAAACCGGCCACGGCGGCGAGTTGCGCGGCGCGCGCGCGAAAAGCGATCGTCGACATCGGTATCCTCTTGGGTGACTAGAACCGCGAACCGAACTGGAAACGGAACAGTTCGGTGCGGTCGAATTCTTCCTTGACCACCGCTTTGGCCATGCTGACGCGGATCGGACCGAAGGGCGAGCGCCACATCAGGCCCGCGCCGACACTGGCGCGCACGCCGGAACTGTCATCGATGGGCGAGTTCGCGCCGGGACGGCCGGCCGCCGGCCGATCCATCGACCACAAGCTGCCGACGTCGGAGAACAAAGCGCCGCGCAAACCGAATTCCTTCGGCAGGCCGGTCGGGAATTGCAGCTCGGCCGTCGTGGTGTAGAAGCGATTGCCGCCCAACGCGCCGCCGGTCGTCCGATCGCGGGGGCCCACACCTTGGGTGCGGAAGCCGCGCAGATTGTCGCCGCCCAGGAAGTAGCGGTGCTGCAGGCGGACCTTGTCGTCGGACAGGCCGAAGATGTAGCCGACCTCGCCGGTCAGCGCGATCACGTATTCGGGAATGATCGGGTAGTAGAAGCCGCCCGACACGCCCGAACGCAGGAACTTGGCGTCGCCGCCCGCCCCCGCCACGTCGTTGGTGAGGCGGACGTAATACCCGTCGGTCGGATCCTGACGGTCGTCGCGGCGGTCGTAGGTCGTGGTGTGGCCGAAGCCCGACAGCAGGACTTCGCCCGCGGCGTCCTTGACGACGTTCGAAGCGCCCGCGTCGACGTTGGTCACTTCGTCGTTGCGGATCGTATAGCGGACTTCCTGCGTCATATATTCCGTGACCGGATAGGTCAGACGCGGAATGGCGCCGGTCGTGCGGTAGTCGTAACCGGCTTCGCGCTGGTAATCGCGCTGCAAGCGGAAGATATCGATACCCGCCGCCATTTCCCGATCGAGGAAATAAGGCTGCGTGAACGAGAAATCGATCTGCTGACGCCGGCCCGAAATCGTGCCGCCCAGGCGGATATCCTGACCGCGGCCGAGCAGGTTGCGCTCGCGGATCGAGGTGTCGAACAACGGACCGTCGGCGGAAGAGTAGCCGACGCCGAACGAAACTTCGCCGGTCGACTTTTCCTGCACTTCGACGTTCACGACCGACTTGTCGGGCGCGTCGCCGGGCGTATTCGTGATGTCCACGCGCTCGAAATAACCGAGTGCTCGGATACGTTCGCGCGAACGGCGGATCTTGGCGTTGTTGAGGGCGTCGCCCTCGACCAGCTGCATTTCGCGGCGGATGACCTTGTCGATCGTGCGGACGTTGCCGACGATGTTCACGCGCTCGACATAGACGCGCGGGCCTTCCTGCACTTCGAACACGATTGCGATCGTGCGGCCGTCGCGGTCGCGCGTTACGCGCGGGCGCACGTCGGCGAAGCCGAAGCCCTTCGAATTGGCGTAGTCGGTGAGCGCGTTGACCGAGCCTTCGACCTTGTCGGCGTTGTACCACGACCCTTCCGACGCGGTGACCTGACGGATCAGATCCTCCGGCTTCAGATCGCGGATCTGCGACACGACCTCGATCTTGCCGAAGCGGTAGCGCTCGCCCTCGTCCAGCGTGAAGGTGACGTTGAAGCCCGCACGGTCGGGCGACAATTCCGCGATCGCCGAAACGACGCGGAAATCGGCGTAGCCGTAGGACAGGTAGTATTTGCGCAGCAGCTCGCGGTCGTACGACATACGATCCGGATCGTACACGTCGTCGTTCGACAGGAAGCGCCACCAGCGGCTTTCGCGCGTCTGGATCTGCTCGCGCAACGAACCGTCGGCGAATTCCTTGTTGCCGACGAAGTTGATGCGCTGGATGCCGGTGATCGCACCCTCTTCGATCTCGTAAACCACGTCGACGCGGTTTTGCGGAAGCTCGATGATCTTCGGCTCGACGGTCGCGGCGAAGCGGCCGGTGCGGCGATAGATATCCTGCAGGCGCTTCACGTCCGCTTGGATCTTGGCGCGCGTGAACACGGTGCGCGGCTTCAAGCCCATTTCGGGGGTCAGCGTTTCGTCCTTGATGCGGCTGTTGCCTTCGAACGCGATGCGATTGACGATCGGGTTCTCGACCACGCGCACGACCAGCGCGCTGCCTTCCTGGCGCAGCGTCACGTCGGCGAACAGGCCGGTGCCGAACAACGCCTTCAGCGCCTTATCGAGATTTTCGCCGTCGAGCGTGTCGCCCGGCTGGATCGCGATGTAGGAGCGCACGGTTTCCGGCGCGATACGCTGCGTGCCTTCGATGCGGATTTCCTGGACGGCGCCCGACATGATGCCTTGGCGCGTGGTGAACTGTGCTGCGGCCGGTGCGGCGCACGCCGCCACCAACGCCAATACGGCGCATGCGGCGCGCAGCGCCTTCATGCCGCTCGCCTTCTTGCCGAATTCAGTCCCGTCAGCCATGCGAACCCGCGAACCCACCCTGAACCGAAGCTTCCTAGACCGTAAATGCCCGTCGCAGCCGCCAAATCGGCGACTCCGCCATCTCTTACTTACCCGAATCCCGGCCGAAGATCACGAGATGGGATTCAAGACACCAAACCGACCAGGAACCGAACCGCGCCCGTGTGGACGAGATCGTTCCAAGTCGCGAAAATCATAAGGGTTATAACCAAAGCGAAGCCGATCCGGAAACCGTAATCGACGGCCCGTTCGGGCAAGGGTTTGCCGCGTACCGCTTCGGCCGCGTAAAGCACCAAATGCCCGCCATCGAGCATGGGAATCGGGAACAGGTTGATCAGGCCCAGATTGACCGACAAAACGGCCATGAACACGATCAGGCTGGCGATTCCGCCCTGTGCCACCTCGCCCGACATCTGGGCGATGCGGATCGGCCCGCCCAATTCCTCGGTCCCGCGGCTGCCGGAGATTATCTGGCCCAGCGCCTTCAACGTGCCGGTCGTCTGGTTCCAGACCTCCCCGCCCGCCCGCCAGACCGCCTCGGCCGGGTTGTGGCGCTTGAAGGCCACACCCTGGCCGCGAATGCCCAGGCGCGCGATGCGCACATTGTTGCCCAGGCGGTCGGTTTCCTGGATGACCGTCGGCACGGCGTTCAGGGCAACCGGCGTACCGCCACGATCCACCTGAATATTCAAAGGCTTGTCGAGGTTCAGTTGGACGATGCGCTGGATATCCTCGAACCGCTCGATCTCCGCCCCGTTGATCTGGACGATCAGATCGCCTTCCTGCAAACCCGCACGCGCGGCGGCCGAATCCTCGACCACCCCGCCGACCCGGGCCGGCGTGAAAGGCTGGCCGACGAAGGCGAACACGCCGGCGAAAAGGACGATCGCCAGCAGGAAATTGGCCGCCGGCCCGGCCGCGACCACAGCGGCGCGCTGGGCCAGCGTCTTGTGATGGAAGGAGACCTTGCGCTCCTCGGCGGTCATTTCGCGCACTTCGCCCGAGGGGGTCGAAGCCGCATCGGCATCGCCGAACATCTTCACGTAGCCGCCCAGCGGCAGCAGCGCCACCTTCCAGCGCGTGCCCGATTTGTCGGTCCAGCCGAACAGCTCGCGCCCGAAGCCGATCGAGAACACCTCGACCTTCACGCCGCAGCGTTTGGCGACCCAGTAATGCCCGAGCTCGTGGAAGAAGATCAGGACCGACAGGACGAGCAAGAACGGCAGCGCATAATCCAACAAATTCATAATACTATCCAGCCTTCTTGATCCAATTTTCCGCCTTGCGGCGGGCGGTCCCGTCGAGCTCGGCGACCGCTTCCAGGTCGCCGGGTGCGGCCGGACGATCTTCGGCGAGAACCGCTTCCACGCAAGCGACGATATCGAGAAACCCGATCCGCCGCGCCAGGAATGCAGCCACCGCCACTTCGTTGGCCGCGTTCAGCAATGTAGGTGCGGCGCCACCTTCCCGCAAGACCTCGCGCGCGATCCGAAGGGCTGGAAATCTTTCAAAATCAGGATCTTCGAACGTTAAGTTCGCTGATTTCTTGAAATCCAGACGCGGCACGGGGGCGGCCATCCGGTCGGGCCAGGCCAGCGCCACGGCGATGGGCGTGCGCATATCGGGCGTGCCGAGCTGGGCGAGGATGGAGCCGTCGATATACTCGACCATCGAATGGACGACCGATTGGGGATGGACGATGACGTCGATCCGCTCCGCCCCGACGGGAAAAAGGAACATCGCCTCAATGGTTTCGAGGCCTTTGTTCATCATTGTTGCGGAGTCGACGGAGATCTTCGCGCCCATCGACCAATTGGGATGCGCCACCGCCTGTTCGGGCGTCACATCGCGCATTTGGGCGCGCGTGCGGGTACGGAATGGCCCGCCCGAGGCGGTCAGGATCAGCCGGACGACCTTGTCCGCCCGGGCTGGTTCGAAGACCTGAAAGATCGCCGAATGCTCGCTATCGACCGGGATCAATGTCGCCCCCGCTTTGGCGACTTCTTGGGTCATCAAGGCGCCGGCGGAGATCAGCGTTTCCTTGTTCGCCAAGCCGATGGTTTTGCCCTGGCGGATCGCGGCGAGCGTGGGGGCGAGCCCCGCCGCCCCGACGATCGAGGACATGACCCAATCGGCGGGCATTTGGGCGGCCTCGACGACGGCATCCGGCCCGGCGGCGGCCTCGATCCCCGTCCCCGCCAAGGCGGCTTTGAGATCGCCATAGGCGGCCGGATCGGCGACCACCGCGCGCTTGGCCTTCAACGCCACGGCCTGGGCCGCCAGCGCCTTGACGTCGCGATTGGCGGTCAGCGCCTCGACCGCGAAACGATCCGGTTCGCGGGCCAGCAGATCGACCGTGCTACGCCCGACCGACCCGGTCGAGCCGAGGACCGTGACGCGCTTCATCGCCATGCCAGCACCGCCCCGCCGGTCACCCATTGGAACAGGCCGAAGGCGGCGGCGGCCGTCAGCAGCCCATCGACGCGGTCGAACAAGCCGCCATGGCCGGGGATCAGCTTGCCGCTGTCCTTCACCCCGAAATGGCGCTTCACGAAGGATTCGAGCAGATCGCCGCCTTGCGCCACCACCGCGATCGCCGCCCCCGCGAGCGCCAAGCGCCAGCCCGACGGCCCGGTGGGGGCGAGCCAACCGGCGATCGGCGCGACCAAGGCGGCGCAAATCATCCCGCCGATCAAGCCGGCCCACGTCTTGTTGGGCGAGAGTGCGGGGGCGAGTTTGGGCCCGCCGATCCCGCGCCCGGCGAAAAAGGCGCCGGTATCGGTCGCCCAGACGCACGCCATCAGCCACAGAATGGTTTCGAGCCCCGCGAGGTCGTAGCCGCGCAGCCAGATCAACACCACGATCGGCACGCCGATATAAACCGGGCCCGCCGCCAGCCAGCGCGGATGGCCGCGCTTGCCGCCCTCGGCGACCAGGAACACGCCGACCGCGCCGGCAAGGCATACAAGCAGCGCGAGCGCGAAGCGTTCGTCGGTGGCGATGGCCCCCGCCGCCAGCACGACGAAGGCGATGGCGAGGCCGGAGACGCCGAAGCGCCCCTCGCCCACCAGCCGCGTCCATTCCCAGGCGAGAACGGCGCCGCACAAGGCCAGCATCAATTCGAAGGATTCGCGCCCCGAAAACAGACCGAGCAGCGCCAGGATCAGCATCACGATCCCGGACAGGATCCGTTTGCGCAGCGGACTCATCCCACGATGGCGCCGTAGCGCCGATCGCGTTTGCCGAATTCGGCGATCGCCGCCTCGAAATGCGCGCGATCGAAATCCGGCCACAGCACGTCGAGGAAGACGAACTCGGTATAGGCCGCCTGCCACAGCAGGAAGTTGGAGATGCGCTTCTCGCCGCTCGTGCGCACCAGCAAATCGGGATCGGGGATATCGCTGGTGTAGAGATACTTGGCGATATCCGCTTCGCCGATCGTCTCGGGATCGATCTCGCCCGCCTTGGCGGCGTGCGCGAGGGCGCGTGCCGCGCGCGCGATTTCGGCGCGCGCGCCATAGGACAGCGCGATGATGAAATCGAGATTGGTGTTCGCCTCGGTCGTGCGCTCGGCCTGTTCGATCAGCGTGACGATATCCGGCGCCAGACGGGCGCGGTCGCCGATCACCCGCACGCGCACGCCTTGCTTGTGCAGCTCCGCGATTTCGGAGCGCAGATAATTGCGCAGCAACGCCATCAGATCGGTGATTTCGTCGAGCGGACGCTTCCAGTTCTCCGACGAGAAGCCGAACAGCGTGAGATAACGCACGCCCAACTCGCCCGCGGTCTTGACCGCGCGGCGCACGGCATCGGCCCCGCGCTTATGGCCCGCCACGCGCGGCAGACCGCGGGATTTCGCCCAGCGGCCGTTGCCGTCCATGATGATCGCGACGTGTTTGGGAACGACGCGGGGCTCGGCGGTCATCGACCGTCCTCGAAGTTGGAGAGCGACCGGCGGATCAAACCGCCATGATGTCCTTTTCCTTGGCCGCGAGTTGTTCATCGATCTTCTTGATGAACTCGTCGGTCAGGGCTTGGAACTGGGTCTGCGCCTTGCGGTTCTCGTCCTCGGTCTGCTTGCCGTCCTTGAGGGCGGCCTTCAAACCGTCCATGCCGTCGCGGCGGACGTTGCGGATGGAAACGCGCGCCGCCTCGGCATAGTTCTTCGCGACCTTGGAAAGCTCCTTGCGGCGCTCCTCGGTCATCGGCGGCATCGGAATGCGGATCGACTGGCCTTCGGTCATCGGGTTCAAACCGAGATTGGCCTCGCGGATCGCCTTCTCGACCGACTTCACCAGGCCCTTGTCCCAGACCTGGACCGACAGCATGCGCGGCTCGGGCACCGAGACGGTCGCGCATTGCGACAGCGGCATGGCACTGCCATAGGCTTCGACCGTCACGGGGTCGAGCATGTTGGCGTTGGCGCGGCCGGTGCGAAGCCCGGAGAATTCCTTCTTCAGCACATCCATCGAGCCGTTCATACGGCGGCGCAGTTCTTCGATATCGGCGGTGGCGGACATGGTCTCGTTCCCCTATTGCGGCGGGCCTGACGCGCGTCAGTCGGCGACGAGCGTGTGGCGGCCTTTGCCTTTCATGACCTCGGCGAATCCGCCGGGATTCTGGATCGAAAAGACGAGGATGGGAATGCGGTTTTCGCGGGCGAGCGCGATCGCCGCGGCGTCCATGACGCCGAGGTCGCGTTCGAGCACTTCCTTGTAGCCGAGGCGGTCGTAACGCTTGGCCTTCTTGTCCTTGTTCGGATCGGCCGAATAGACGCCGTCAACCTTCGTGCCCTTCAGCAGCGCGTCGCAGCCCATTTCGGACGCGCGCAACGCCGCCGCGGTATCGGTCGTGAAGAACGGATTGCCCGTGCCAGCGCCGAAGATCACGACGCGGCCCTTTTCCATATGGCGCATGGCGCGCCGGCGGATATAGGGTTCGCAGATCGACGCCATCGGAATGGCCGACTGCACGCGCGTGGTGACGCCGATCCCTTCGAGCGCGTTCTGCAAGGCGAGCGCGTTGATGACGGTCGCCAACATGCCCATGTAATCGCCATGGGCGCGCTCGACGCCCTTCTTGGCCCCGGCCAGGCCCCGGAAGATGTTTCCGCCGCCGATCACCAGGCAGACTTGGATGCCCAGATCGCGGACTTCCTTCACATCGGCCGCGATGCGGTCGATGGTTTCGGGGTGCAGGCCGAGCCCCATGGGCCCGGCCAGCACTTCGCCCGAAATCTTCAGCAGCACGCGCTTGTACTTGGTCTGGGCCTTGTTCTTGGACGGGGCCTTGGCCATGCGCGCGCTCCTGTCGTTGGTCTTTAGGACTTGAGCTGGGCCGCGACTTCCGCCGCGAAGTCTTCCGACTTCTTCTCGATGCCTTCGCCCAGACCGTAACGCACGAAGCCCTTGAGGGCGACGGCGGTGCCGAGGTCCTTGGCCGCCTTCGCGACCACGTCCTTCACGCGGGTCTCGCCGTCGACGACGTAGACCTGCTCGAGCAGCACGGTTTCCTCGTAGTACTTGCGCACGCGGCCTTCGACCATCTTCTCGACGACGGCCGGCGGCTTGCCCGACGCGGCGGCCTGCTCGGCCAGCACGGCCTTTTCGCGCGCCAGCACCGCCGGATCGACCGAGGTGATGTCGAGCGATTGCGGGTTCGCGGCGGCGATGTGCATGGCGATCTGCTTGCCCAGCGCCGTCAGCTTGTCCTTGTCGCCCGTGCTTTCCAACGCGACGAGCACGCCGATCTTGCCCAGACCCGCCGATACCGACGAGTGGACGTAGGTCGCGACCACGCCGTCCGACACGCTCAGCGACGCCGTGCGGCGCAGCGACATGTTCTCGCCGATCTTGGCGACGAGTGCGGTCAAAGCGTCGGCCGCAACGCCGCCCGACGGCAGCGAAGCGGTCTTCAGCTTTTCGACGTCGCCGCCGGCCGACAGCGCCGCCGTGGCGGCTTCGCGCACGAAGGCCTGGAACGCATCGTTGCGCGCGACGAAGTCGGTTTCGGAGTTGACCTCGAGCACGGCACCCGTCTTGCCGTTCGACGCGACGCCGATCAGGCCTTCGGCCGCGATGCGGCCGGCCTTCTTGGCGGCCGCGGCGAGGCCCTTTTTGCGCAGCCAGTCGACGGCACCTTCGATGTCGCCGCCGTTTTCGGTCAGCGCGCGCTTGCAGTCCATCATGCCGGCACCGCTTTTTTCGCGCAGTTCCTTCACGAGAGCGGCGGTAATCTCGGCCATATTCGTCCTCTAACGTATTCGATATTGGGAAAGCGGAAAGGAAACCTCGGCCTTACTCGGCCGAGGCCTTTTCCTTCGCGGCGGCGGGCTTCTTGGCGCGCGGCTTCTTCGCGGGCTTGGCTTCGGCCGCGGCGGCCGCGTCCTTGTCCGGCACCGCCTCGCCTTCGGCCGTCGCGGCCGGGGCTTCGGCGACGGCTTCCGCCGGCGCTTCGACCGCCGCACCGACATCGACGCCGGCGGCCTTCATTTCGGCCTGCAAGCCGTCGAGCACCGCACCCGCCATCAGATCGCAATAGGTCTGGATGGCGCGCAGCGCGTCGTCGTTACCCGGCACCGGGAACGTCACGCCCTTGGGATCCGAGTTCGAATCCAGGATCGCGATGACCGGAATGCCCAGGCGGCGCGCTTCCTCGACCGCGATCGACTCCTTGTTGGTGTCGATGATGAACAGCAGGTCGGGCAGGCCGCCCATTTCCTTGATGCCGCCAAGCGAGCGCTCGAGCTTTTCCTTCTCGCGCGTCATGAACAGCATTTCTTTTTTCGTCAGGCCCACGGCGACGCTTTCGCCGCCCAGACGCTCGTCGATCTCGCGCAGACGCTTGATCGAGTTCGAGATCGTCTTCCAGTTGGTGAGCATGCCGCCCAGCCAACGGTGGTTCACGAAATACTGGCCGCAGCGCTTGGCGGCTTCGGCCACCGGGTCCTGCGCCTGGCGCTTCGTGCCGACGAACAGCACGCGGCCGCCGCGCGAAACGACGTCGCGCGCCGCCTGAAGGGCGGCGTCCAGCAACGGCACGGTCTGCTGCAGGTCGATGATGTGGATGTTGTTGCGCACGCCGAACAGGTACGGCGCCATTTTCGGGTTCCAGCGACGGGTCTGGTGGCCGAAATGCACGCCCGCTTCGAGCAGCTGACGCATCGTGTAAGACGGAATCGCCATAAGCGAGGTATCCTTTCTCCGGTTGATCCGCCGCGGGACGAGCACCGGATCCCTGGGGGAACCGGCACCGGAACGGCCTCCGGCCTATGGCGCCGAAAGACGGAAAGTCCCGCGTGAGGGTTTGTCGCCAGCCGGGCGGGATGCCCGGTGACGCGGGCAGGCATGTACCCCACCCCTCCCCGGTTTGCAAGCGCGGCCTATTGGTAATTATTTACCACAAATATCGCCAGCCGGATTCAGGCGTCATTCAGGCCCGCGATGCATTTTGCCGGGATGAACGCCGCGCCATCCGAATTCGCACTCGACCGACCGGAGCTGCGCCGCCTGCTGGAATACTGGCAGGCGAAACGCCGGGCGCTTGCCCGTCTGCCTGCCCGCGCGGATATCGATCCGCTGGAGATGCGTTTCGCGCTCGGCCACCTGATCCTGGCCGATGTCGAGCCCGGCGATCCGATGCGCTTCCGCCACCGTTTGATCGGAACGCGCATCGTGGAACACGCGGGCTACGACGCGACGGGCCTTTATGTCGACGACATCCCCGACCAGGAGCTTGCACAACGGCTGCTGCATTCCTATCGCGTCGTCGTCGCGACGCGCGAACCGTCGCATGATCGCATCGGCGGCATGGTCGGCGGGCGGGCGCTGAATCTGGAAGTTCTCCGCCTGCCGCTGTCGTCGAACGGAACGACGGTCGACATGGTTCTGACCGGCGCCTATTTCCAGCGCACCTAAGTCAGGCGGGCGGCAAGCGCCGTTTGGCGTAGAAAATCAGCAGATCGGCGAGCGTGCCGAGGAATTCGTCGCCGCCGCGCGAAACGTTTTGCGTGAGCTCCGCGCCGTCGATCAGCGCCGTCATCTCGGCGATCGTCGCGGGGTCCGGCGCGCCCTTTTCCCCGGGCTTCGCCAGACCGTGGGGCAGCGTATCGCGCACGAATTCGATCAATCGCGCGAAAGTGCGATGGTCGTTCTCGGGCAGCGCGTCGAGCTTGCCGCGGAAAATCTTCTCGTCGAGCAGAAAGACCTTGCTGGGGATGAGCGCGCGCGCCGTCGCCATGCGCTTACCGCCATCGACCAGCGAAAGCTCGCCGAAGATGCGCCCGGGCTGCACTTGCGCGATCGGCACGCGGGCGGCACCCTCGCCGCTGAACAGCTCGACCAAGCCTTCGCGCAACAGACAGGCGAAATGGCCATCCTCGCCCTGGGTGAAGATGACTTCGCCGGTCTTGTAGCTGCGTGTGAATTCCTCCGCCATGGCCGGGGAGAATAGCGACTATCGGCCGGGCGTCAAATCTCGGCGACTTCCAGGATACCGGGCACCTCGCCCAAGGCGCGGCGGGTTTCGGGTGCGATCTCGATCGTCTCTTTGAGGCGGATCGCGACTTCGGCCCCGGTGGCGCTGCGGACCTGGACGAGCACGGTGCCGCGCCCGCGTTTGGCGCTGGCGACGACCTTGCGCAATTCCTCGACCGCCCCCGCATCGCCGATACCGATGCGCAAGCCCGCCGCCGAATTCGCCACTTCCTGGTCCAGCGCTTTGATGTCGCTGGCCAGCAGGCGCACGTTGTCCTCCTCCACCCGCGCATCGGCGTAGACGAGCAGCGGCTTGCCGCTGTCCAAAAGCTCGCGCGACTTCGCCAGCACTTCGGAGAAGATCATGATCTCGTAAGTGCCGCCCGCATCCGACAATTGGGCGAAGGCGAATTTATTGCCCTTGGCCGAGGTGCGTTCCTTGCGGCCCAGCACCGTGCCGGCCAAGCGCACGCGCGTCGATCCGCCGGCGGCAAGGCTGCGCGCGATCTCGCCCGAGCGCACGACACCCAAGCGCTTCAACCCGACGGCGTAGGCGTCGAGCGGATGGGCGGCGAGATAGAAGCCCACGCTTTCGAATTCCGCCTGCAAGCGCTCATGCAGGCTCCATTCCTTGACCTTGGGCAAGGGCGGATCGTTGGCGGCCGGGCCGCCGGGCCCGCCGCCGAACAGATTGACCTGATTGGTCTCGCGTTCCTCCGCCGTCGCTTGCGCCGTGCGCAGCAGCATTTCGATCGCCGCGAACACGCGCGCGCGGTTTGGATCGAGACTGTCGAACGCGCCCGACTTCACGAGGTTTTCGAGCTGGCGCTTGTTGAGCTGGCGCGCGTCCATGCGCCGCGCCATGTCGAACAGCGATTTGAACAGGCCGTTCGCGTTGCGCTCGGCGACCAACGCTTCCATCGCGGCGAGGCCCACATTGCGCACGGCGGCGAGCGCATAGCGCACCGCCCCCTTGCCCGTCGGGCCTTCCGGATATTCGACCGTGAACGCGGCTTCGGATTTGTTCACGTCGGGCGGCAGGATCTTGTAGCCGAGGCGTTCGACCTCCTGGCGGAACAGGTTGAGCTTGTCGGTGTTCGACAGATCGAGCGTCATCGACGCGGCGAAGAACTCGACCGGATGGTTCGCCTTCAGCCACGCCGTTTGATACGCGACGATCGCGTAGGCGGCCGCGTGGCTTTTGTTGAAGCCGTAGCCCGCGAACTTGTCGACGAGGTCGAAGATCGACGAGGCTTGCGCTTCGTCCACGCCGTTGGCGACCGCGCCGTCGACGAAGATCTTCCGCTGGGCGTCCATCTCCGCCTTGATCTTCTTGCCCATCGCGCGGCGCAGAAGGTCGGCACCGCCCAGCGAATAGCCGGACAGCACCTGCGCGATCTGCATCACCTGTTCCTGATAGATGATGACCCCGTAGGTCTCCTTCAGGATGGTTTCGAGCTTCGGGTGCAGATAGTCGGGCTTCTCGGCACCCTGCTTGACCGCGATGTATTTCGGGATGTTCTCCATCGGGCCCGGGCGATAGAGCGCGACGAGCGCGATGATGTCCTCGATCCGGTCGGGGCGCAGGCGGCGCACCGCGTCGCGCATGCCCGTACTTTCAAGCTGGAAGATGCCGACCGTGTCGCCCTTCGCCAGCAGCTCGTACGACTTTCGATCGTCGAGCGGCAGATGGTCGATATCGACCGTCACGTTCTTGCGCGCGATCAACTCGACCGCGCGCACGATCACGGTCAACGTCTTCAAGCCGAGGAAGTCGAACTTGACCAAGCCGGCTTTCTCGACGTCCTTCATGTTGAACTGCGTGACCGGCATCGACGAGCGCGGATCGCGATAGAGCGGCACCAATTCGTCGAGCGGCCGGTCGCCGATGACCACGCCCGCGGCGTGGGTCGAGGCATGGCGATAAAGACCCTCGAGATTCTTCGCGATCTCGACCAGGCGCGCGACCGCCTCGTCGGCCGCGATCATCTCGCGCAAGGCGGGCTCGCCGTCGATCGCCTGTTGCAGCGTGACCGGGGCGGCCGGGTTATTCGGAACGAGTTTACAAATGCGATCGACCTGACCGTAGGGCATGCCGAGCACGCGGCCCGTGTCGCGCAACACCGCGCGCGCTTGCAGCTTACCGAAGGTGATGATCTGCGCGACGCGGTCTTCGCCGTAAAGGCCTTGCACGTAGCGGATGACTTCGTCGCGCCGATCCTGACAGAAATCGACGTCGAAGTCGGGCATCGACACGCGTTCGGGATTCAAGAAGCGCTCGAACAGCAAGCCGAAGCGCAGCGGATCGAGATCGGTGATCGTCAACGCCCAGGCGACGACGGAGCCCGCACCCGAGCCGCGGCCCGGGCCGACGGGAATCTTGTGCTGCTTCGCCCATTGGATGAAGTCGGCGACGATCAGGAAGTAACCCGGGAACCCCATCTGCACGATGATGTCGGACTCGAATTCGAGCCGCTTGCGATAGGGTTCGGCGATTTCCGCGCGCTTGGCCTCGTCCATATCGGACGTCCACACGCTTTCGATCAGGCGCTTGTCCAAGCCTTCGCGCGCGAGTGCGCGCAGCGCGTCGGCTTCCGAGATTTCCTTGGCGCGCGACGAGCGCGGCAGGATCGGCTTGCGGCCGGTGAACCACCAAGCACAGCGTTTGGCAACGACCAGCGTGTTGTCGATCGCCTCGGGCAGGTCGGCGAACAACGCGCGCATTTCGGCGGCGGTCTTGAAGCGATGTTCGGGCGTCAAACGCCGGCGCTCGCGATCGGCGACGAAACGCCCCTCGGCGATGCACAGCAGCGCGTCGTGCGCTTCGTACATGCCCGTACCCGCGAAATACACGCCGTTGGTCGCGACCAGCGGCAGATCGCGCGCATAGGCAAGCTCGATCAGCGCTTCTTCGATCTTGGCTTCTTCGGGCAAACCGTGACGCTGGATCTCGATATACAAGCGGCCCGGAAAAGCCTCCTGCAGTCTGTCGAGAATGGCTTCGGCCGCCGCGCGCTGGCCTTCCAGCAGCAAGCGCCCGACCGGGCCTCTGGCGCCGCCGGTCAGGCACAACAGACCTTCGGATTTCTCGGCGATTTGCGCCAGCGTGACTTGCGGCGTTTCGCCCGGCGGCGTGTCGAGATAGGCGCGGCTCGACAGCTTGCCGAGATTGGAGCCGCCCGCTTCGTTTTGCGCGATGAGCAGCATGCGATCGGGCTCGGGCGCCTTGCCCACGCGCGCGGCCATGCCGCCACCCTCGCCCTCGCGGCGCACGCCCAAATCGCAGCCGATGATCGGCTGCACGCCCGCATCGATCGCGGCGTAGGAGAATTCGAGCCCGCCGAAAAGATTGCCGGTATCCGCGATGCCCAACGCCGGCATGTCCGATCCCTTGGCGAGATCGACCAGCTTCTTCACCTTGATGGCGCCCTCGGACAGCGAATAAGCCGAATGGGCGCGCAGATGGACGAAATCGGCGTGGGGCATGGGCGCGAGCCTAGCGCCCGGCGGCCGATTCGATCCAGCGCCACACCGGGCTGTGGATAGCTTGATCGTCGGTCGTGGTCAGAATGCCGAGGCGCGGATCGCCGAGGATCGCGACCGTTTCCCCACCCCAGCGGTCGAGCCACGCGGCGAGCGACGCCGCTTCGCCCGCGTCGAGATCGTCGGCGAGATGCCACAAGCCGATCGCATAGAAGCCCGACGCCCGCGCACCGATCGCGCGTTGCAGATCGGCGTACATATCCGCGCCGTCGCGCTTTTCGGGATAGACGGGAAGATAGATGCGCCCGTGATTGCGGTTGCCGACGAAGGGTCCGCCGAGGCGGATCGCCGCGTTACCGCTGCGCGCCAGCCACGCAATGCCCGCGCGAAAATACGCGTCGGCCCCATGCGCATCGACCGGCCCGGCGATCGTCGCGTGCAGCACGTCGCGGCGTTTTTCCTGCGTCGTCCACGCGATCTTCTTGGCGACCGCGCGGCCGCGCAGATCCGCGTCGAGTTCGCGAAAGACGGCGCTCGCCAGCAATGTCTCGGTCGCGACATGCACGGCCAGCGCATGGCGCGGCGTGGCGTAATAACCCCGGTCGTAATCCTTGCCCGGCAGCGCTGCGATGATCTTGGGATGATCGGGATCGACCAGCGGCAAATGCGCGAGGCGATAATCCTCGCTTAGGACAAAACCGTCGCCGGGAACGAAACGATGGCGGGAGGCTTCGTAGCGCAGATCGCCATCCGCGCAGAACGCGCGCGCGGTCACCGCAGCGGCGCGTTCTCGACCGCTGGACGCGGATTGGCCGGCAGCGGTGCAGGTTGCGAAGGCTGCGGCCCATTGGACATCACGCGCAGTTGACCGGTGCGCGGCGTCATCGAGAACTCGACCTTGCTCGCGGCCGTGATCGTGCCCGACGGGTTGATCTGGATCGTCGCCACGCGGTCGCCCTGCTGGAAGACCAGCACCGAATTCGCCGAGCGGATATTCGACACTTCCGACCAGCCGAAACGCGGCATCTCGCGGCGATAGAATTCGTACATGTCGGCGACCGAACTGCCCGGCGACAGCACGATGCGGCCGAACCACGCGCCGTCGTTGCCCATGACGAACAGATTGTTGAGATCGACCGACGCGTTGGCCGGCATCGGCACGTCGGTGAAGCGCACGAAACCGGGACCGGGCGACGCGTTCTTGTCGTTCGGGCTCGCCGCCGAACCGGTCGTCGCCGATTGGCCCGTCAAGCCGCAAGCCCCCAACGCCAGGGCGGCGGCGACGACGATTCCCAAATTGCGAATTGCGGTTAGGCGCAAAATCGACTCCCGAGTCGCGAAGATGTCGTTAGTGTTTCGTCCCGCATCGCCAACGTCAAGGGGCGGCGAGCAATCCATCGCGCAACTGAAGCTTTCGATCCATCCGATCGGCAAGCTCGGGATTATGCGTGGCGACCAGCGCGGCCAGTCCCGTCACGCGCACGAGATTCAACAACTCCGAGAACACGCCTTCGGCGGTATGCGGATCGAGATTCCCCGTCGGCTCGTCGGCCAACAACACGCGCGGCCCGTTGGCGACGGCGCGCACGATCGCCACGCGCTGCTGTTCGCCGCCCGACAAGCGCGCGGGACGATGATCCTCGCGCGCCGCCAAGCCCACGCGCGCGAGCAATTCTTTGGCGCGCGCGGCGGCCTGCGCTTTCGACTTGCCCGCCACGAGCTGCGGCATCATCACGTTTTCGAGTGCCGTGAATTCCGGCAGCAGATGATGGAACTGATAGACGAAGCCGATATCGCGAAGCCGCGCCTTGGTGCGCGCCGCTTCGTCCATCGTCGCGCAATCGCGCCCGCCGAGCAGCACGGCCCCTTCGTCGGGTTTCTCGAGCAGCCCCGCGCAATGCAGCAGCGTCGACTTGCCGGCCCCCGACGGGCCGATCAGCGCCACGCATTCGCCGGGCATCAAGCGAAGCTCGGCGCCGCGCAAGACATGCAGCGTACCGCCCGCTTGCGAAAATCGGCGATGCAGGGATTTGAGTTCGAGGGCCGCGTCACTCATAGCGCAGCGCCTCGACCGGATCGAGGCGGGCGGCGCGCCACGCGGGATAGATCGTGGCGAGGAACGACAGGCCCAGCGCCATCAAGACCACCTGCACCACTTCGTTCGGATCGGTCTTCGACGGCATGGTCGCGAGGAAATAGACCTCGGCCGAGAATAGCTGCGTGCCCGTCACCCATTGCAGGAACTGGCGGATATGTTCGATGTTGACGTTGAACAGCAGGCCCAAGCCCAGGCCCGCGAAGGTGCCGAGCACGCCGATCGAAGCGCCCGCCATGAAGAAGATGCGCAACACGCTGCCGCGCGAGGCGCCCATCGTGCGCAGGATCGCGATGTCGCGCGACTTGTCCTTCACCAGCATGATGAGGGACGAGATGATGTTGAACGCGGCGACCAGGATGATCAGCGTCAGGATCAGGAACATCACGTTCCGCTCGACCTGGACCGCGTTGAAGAAGCTGGAATTGGCCTGCTGCCAATCGAGCACGCGCACCGGCTGTTGCGCCGCCGCGATCACGTCCTGGCGCGTGCGCCACACGCGCTGCGGATCGCGCACGAAAACCTCGATGCCCGATACGTCCGCGCCGGTGCGGAAGAAATTCTGCCCCGCCTCCATCGGCAGGAACACGAAGGCGTTGTCGTACTCGAACATGCCAACTTCGTAGATCGCGGCGATCTTGAAGGCGCGCAGACGCGGCATCGTGCCGAAGGCGGTGACGTTGCCTTGGGGCGAAATCAGCGTGATACGGTCGCCGACTTTGAGGCCCATGCGCCCGGCCATGCGAATGCCGATCATCGCCGCATCGTCGCCGGTGAAATCGGCGATGTCGCCGGATTTGATGTTGGAGACGATCAGCGTGCGTCGCGCCATATCCTCGGGCTTCATCGCGCGCACGAGTGCCCCGCTTGCCGCCCCGTTCGCCGTCGCCATCGCCTGGCCTTCGACCAGTGCGGTCGCATCGATCACGTCGGGCACGGCGCGCATGCGCTGGGCGACCGCATCCCAATCGCGCAAGGGTTCCGCCGCGCCATAGACGGTCATGTGGCCGTTGAGGCCGAGGATGCGGCCGAGCAATTCGGCGCGGAAGCCGTTCATCACGCCCATGACGATGATGAGCGTGGCCACGCCCAGCGCGATGCCGGTCAGCGAGAACCACGCGATGACGGAGATGAAGCCTTCTTGGCGGCGCGCGCGCAAATAGCGCATCGCCACCATCCGCTCGAACACGCCGAAGGCCATGCGCGGGCTCAGACCGCCGGCGCGAGCAGGCGATTGAGCGCCTCCTCGACCGACATTTCCACGCGCTCGCCCGTGCGCCGGCGCTTCAGTTCCACCTTGCCGTTGGCGAGGCCGCGCGGACCGACGACCAGCTGCCAAGGCAGACCGATCAGATCCATCGTCGCGAATTTGGCGCCCGCACTATCCGACGTGTCGGCATAGAGCACGTCTTTGCCCGCCTTCTGGAGTTTGGCGTAAAGGTCTTCGCACGCCGCGTCGCATTTGGCGTCGCCGACGCGCAAATTCACGAGCGCCACATCGAACGGCGCCACCGCGTCGGGCCACACGATGCCCGCCTCGTCATGGCTCGCTTCGATCAACGCGCCGACGAGGCGCGACACGCCGATGCCGTAGGAGCCCATCTCGACCAGCACGGGCGCGCCGTCCGGCCCCGCGACCTGGGCGTTCATCGGCTTCGAATATTTGGTGCCGAAATAGAAGATGTGGCCGACTTCGATGCCGCGCGCCTTGCGCAGGCGATCGGCCGGCACGGGGCATTTCGCGGGATCGTGCATCTCGCTGGTCGCGGCGTATTTCGACAGCCATTCGTCGACCAGCGGCTGCAGATCGGCGGCGAAATCGACGTCCTTCTTCAAGACGTCGGCTTCCATCCACGACGCGTCGCAATAGACTTCCGACTCGCCCGTATCGGCCAGAATGATGAACTCATGGCTGAGATCGCCGCCGATGGGCCCGGTATCGGCGCGCATCGGAATGGCTTTGAGGCCCATGCGCGCGAAGGTGCGCAAATAGGCGACGAACATCCGGTTATAGGCGGCGCGGGCACCCTTGCCGTCGATGTCGAACGAATACGCGTCCTTCATCAGGAATTCGCGGCCCCGCATCACGCCGAAGCGCGGGCGCACCTCGTCGCGGAATTTCCACTGAATGTGATAGAGATTCAGCGGCAGATCCTTGTAGCTCTTCACATAGGTGCGGAAGATATCCGTGATGAGTTCTTCGTTCGTCGGGCCGAACAGCATTTCGCGCTCGTGCCGGTCGACGATGCGCAGCATCTCCTTGCCGTAATCGTCGTAGCGGCCGCTCTCGCGCCACAAATCGGCCGATTGGATCGTCGGCATCAGTAGCTCGATGGCGCCCGAGCGGTTCTGCTCTTCGCGCACGATCGCTTCGATCTTGTTCAGCGCCTTGAGGCCCAGCGGCAGCCAAGAATAGATGCCCGCCGCCGATTGGCGCACCATGCCCGCGCGCAGCATCAAACGATGCGAGACGATCTGCGCCTCGGAGGGGTTTTCCTTGATCGTGGGCAGGAAATAACGCGACAGGCGCATGGGACCGTTTCGGGGCTGGAGGGATTCGGCAGCGGAAAAGTGGCGCGACCGTACGGGAATCTTACTTCGGCGCCAAGCCTTGGGCTTTGCAGGCTTCCCGGAGCGCTTCGATCTCCGGATTGCCGATCGCTTCGCCGTTATAGAGGGTCTTGCCGGTCAACACATCGACCCGCACCTCCCCCAGTTTCACCGACGGCTGAAACAAGGGCGAGGTTTGCGGCACCCCGAAGCGGCGCAGATCGACCGCCACATCGAAAGCCACGGTTTCCGGGACCTTGATCTGCGGCGCGGGGTTGAGATCGGCCGGCGCCACGGGCTTGCCATGGACGTCCACGCCCGGCTTATAGGCGACGTCGGCCGACGGCTGATGCGTCACGAAAAGCCGGCGGCAATCCACCCCGGTCACTTCTATTTTCGTCGGAGTCGCGGCCGGTTCCTGCGCCCGGGCAAACCCCGGCGCGATGGCGGTCAATGCGAGCCCGATAACGGCGAACCACCTGAAATTGGCGGCCATTTGCGCCTCCTGCGTCTAGCGTCTTTCAATCCCATGATAATTCGGCAGAATTACGACGATCCTGCCCGGCTTTTGTGCAACGCAACAAAATCTTGAAACTTCATTTCGTATGTACACAAGCAACTTCTCACAAATTGCTCGACAGGCGCGTTTGGCCCTCTATACTCGCCTTAAATAAGAACACGCCCCGCACGGGGACGCACGGCCCAAGTTTGGGGAGTTCACGCCAATACCAGCCCGGCGGGTTCGCTTAAAAAGCGGCCGCCGGGTTTCGGTTTTCTAGGGCCTAATACGCGAAACCCTTCATCGCCGCCTTCATCCAAGGCGGGTTCCGCTTGGCAATACGTTTGTAGGCGGGACACGTGTCGCGATGCGCGCCGGGCAGATAGCCGATGCTCATCAGAAATTCGCCGACGATTTCGCCGCCGGTGAATTTGAAGGTCTTGGCGAAGACCTTGCACCATTCCTTTTTGGTTAGCGGATGGTGTGCGGCGATCCAATCGGCGAAGGACCCGTGCGATTTGGCGAGTGCCAGGATCACGTTCGCGTTGTGGATCGCGGCGGCGACCTTCAACTTGTTGCGCACGATCCCCGCATCGGCCAGCAAACGCGCGGTGTCCTTGGCGCCGAAGCGCGCGACTTTGGCGACCGAAAACCCGGCATAGGCGGCGCGGAAACCTTCGCGCTTCTTCAGCATCAATTCCCAGGACAGGCCGGCCTGGTTGATCTCCAGCAGCAAACGCTCGAACAGCGCGTCGTCGCCGGTCAGCGGGAAACCGTATTCGGCGTCGTGATAAGGCCCGTGCAGCGCGTGGCCGGGGGCGAAGTCGCAATAACCGCTCATCGGTTCAGCGCGGCGGCAATTGCAGCACGTCGCGCACCGGCAGCAGATCGGAATGCACGACCGCGAAGATGATCAGCCACACGACCGCGGCAGCGATGCTGGTCCAGATCACCTTCTTGCCCATCATCGGTTTTTCGGGCGCACCGGTCATCTGGCCCTTCCCGCCCGGCTCTTGCGTCGGCTTCACGCCGAAGGGCAACACGGCGAACAGCACGATCCACCAGATCACCACATACATCGCGATGGCGGTGAACGGCGTCATGCTTGTTCGAGCTCGACCAGCGTACCCGCGAAATCCTTCGGGTGCAGGAACAGCACGGGCTTGTCATGCGCGCCGATCTTCGGCTCGCCGTCGCCCAGCACGCGCGCCCCTTGCGCCTTCAAGCGGTCGCGCGCCGCCAGGATATCGTCGACCTCGTAGCAGACATGATGCATCCCGCCCGACGGATGATCGGCCAGGAATTTCGCGATCGGCGATTTGTCGCCGAACGGATGCAGCAATTCGATCTTGGTGTTGTCGAGTTCGACGAACACCGTCGTCACGCCGTGGGCGGGCAGATCGACGGGGGCCGAGACCTTGGCGCCCAAGGTCTCGCGATAGGTACGCGACGCGGCGGCCAGATCCGGCACGACGATCGCGACATGGTTCAAACGACCGATCATGGGGAAGGAAATAGCACTCTCCGTCACCCCGGCCAAGCCGACGCGAAAGCGTCGGTGCTGAGCCGGGGTCTGGAGATCCCGGGTCTCGCTCACGCTCGCCCGGGATGACGAATTTCCTCAGACCCGCACGACGTGGATTTGGGCGACCGGCTTCTTGCCCAGGCGCTGGTTCACGAGCTTGCGCACCGCGCGGCGCGCCGCTTCGGCGATCTCGCCCTCCGGCGCTTTGTCCGGCACGCGGGCGACGGCGCCGCGCACCGCCTCGATCAAATCGTCGGCCAATTCGTCGCCCGGATCGTCGGGATCGATCAGACCCGGTGCCGAGACTTGCGGATCGGCCATCAAGCGGCCCTTGCGGTCGACCACGACGGTCGCGACGACCGCCCCGTTCCACAGCAGCTTCGCCCGGCCGCGCACCACGGCGCCGTCGACCGGCAGCAAGCGCCCGCCATCGACCGCCCAGCGCCCGGATTGCACGTGATCGACGACTTGCGGCCCGCCGGGCAAATCCAAGCGGATGATCTGACCGTTCTCCGGCACGATCTGGAACGGCACCTGGCAATCGCGCGCCAAGCTCGCATGCGCGGTCATGTGCAGATGTTCGCCATGCACGGGGATCGCAATGCGCGGCCGGATCCATTGATACATCGCCGACAACTCGTCGCGGCACGGATGGCCCGAGACATGGATCGGCGCGTCGCGGTCGGTCACGACCTTCACGCCCAAGCGCATCAATTGGTTCTGCATCCGGCCCACGGCGCGATCGTTGCCCGGAATGGTGCGCGAGGAGAACAGGACCCAGTCGTCCTCCTCCAGCACGATATGCGGATGATCGTCGGCCGCGATGCGCGACAAGGCCGCGCGCGGCTCGCCTTGCGAACCCGTGCAGATCAACGCGATCCGGTCGCGCGGCACATAGCCCGCGTCGGTCTCGGTCATGAAGGGCGGCAGATCGGCGAGATAGCCGTTCTCGCGCGCACTCTCGTAAATGCGCCACAGCGAACGGCCGACCAGCGCCACTTCGCGCCCCGCCGCGCGCGCGGCGCGCGCGATACTTTCCACCCGCGCGACATTCGATGCGAAACACGCAATCGCCACGCGCTGGGGGGCGGCGGCGATCTGCTTCACGAGTTCGGCGTAGACCGAACCTTCGGAGCCGGACTCGCCGTCCTTGATCGCGTTCGTCGAATCGCCGACCAGCGCCAGCACGCCTTCGTCGCCCACGCGGCGATACGCGTCGGCGTCGGTCGTCGGGCCGATCAGCGGTTCGGCATCGAGCTTCCAGTCGCCGGTATGCAGAATTGTGCCGGCCGGCGTGCGGATCGCCAGCGCGTTCGGTTCCAAACAGGAATGCGTGATGTGGATGAGCTCGACGTCGAAATCGCCGATCTGCAAACGCGCACCCTGCTCGATCACATGGATCGGCACTTGGTTGGCGAAATCGGTCTCGGCCAATTTGCGCCGCAGGAACGAAGCGGTGAAACCGGTCGCGTAGATCGGGCAGCGCAGCAGCGGCCACAGATAGGGCACCGCGCCGAGATGGTCCTCATGCGCGTGCGTCAGCACGAGGCCGAGCAAATCGTCGCGGTTTTCGGCGATGAAGCTGGGATCGGGCGTGATGACGTCGATCCCCGGCATCGTGTCGTCGCCGAAGGTAACGCCCAGATCGACCATCAACCACTTCCCGCCATAGCGGTAGAGGTTGAGATTCATCCCGATCTCGCCGGAGCCGCCAAGCGGCAAAAAATAGAGTCCCTTGTCGACGCTGCTCATCGGTTCAATCTGTGAATATCGACCAGACCTTTCAAGGTCAGGTCGGGGTCGACATGGGCGAGCAGCTTGGTGTGCTCGGCGATAATGGAGATAAGCCCGCCCGTGCCGATGAAGGTCGGCGTGCCGCCGAGTTCCTCGGCGATGCGCGTGCCGATCCCTTCGATCAGCCCGACATAGCCCCAGAAAATGCCGGACTGCATCGCCGTCACGGTCGACGTGCCGATGGTGCGCGCCGGCCGACGGATTTCGATACGCGGCAGCTTCGCCGCCCCCATGTACAGCGCTTCGAAGGCGAGATTGATGCCGGGGCTGATCGTGCCGCCGCAATAATTGCCCTGCGCGTCCAGCACGTCGAACGTCGTGGCCGTCCCCAGATCGACGACGACGCCGGGCATTTTGTAGCGCGTGCGCGCCCCCACCGCGTTGGCGATGCGGTCGGCCCCCGCTTCCTCGGGCCGTTCGATGCGGATCTCGAGCCCGTATTTCAGGCCCTTCTCGCCGACGATGACGGGCTCCGCCTTCGCGTAGCGCCGGCAGAAATCGCGCAGATTGAACATCGCCTGCGGCACGACGTTCGACACGACCACGCCCGAGATTTGCGCCAGCGTCATCGATTGCAGCGCCATCAGATGCGTGAGCCACACCGCGTATTCGTCGGCCGTGCGTTTGGGATCGGTCGAGATGCGCCACGAGGCGAGCTTGTCGCCCGTCGCGTAATCGAACGCGCCGAACACGGTGTTGGTGTTGTTGGAGTTGATGACGAGCAGCATGGTCATCCGATCCCCGGTAAGTGGACGTCGCCCGCCGTGACGATACGCCGCCCGGCGGCGGTGTCGAGCAGGAGTTCGCCCCCCGAACCCAATTCGGCGAATACGCCGTTCAGCGTGCGATCGGCCAAGCGCACTTCGATCGCCTGGCCCAGCCGCGCGGCGCGGGCAAGCCACGCTTGGCGCACGGGCGCGAAGCCTTCCGCCGACCAGCGCCGATACCAAGCAAGGAAATGCCGCGCGAAAGCTTCGAGCGCCGCTTCGACCGGTGCGGCCCCGTGCAGCGACGTGGCGGGGTAGCGCGTCTCGGCCGGCGACGAGGCGAGATTGATGCCCACGCCCAGGATCAGATAAGCGAGGCCGTCGCCGCCGCTTTCGGCTTCGAGCAGCACGCCCGAGATTTTGCGCCCGCCGACCAGCACGTCGTTGGGCCATTTATACTCGATGTCTTGGGCACCCAGTTCGGCGACCGTCTCGCCGACCGCAATACAGGCGACGAAGGAAAGCTGGGCGGCGGTCGCGGCTTTCGCCGTGGGCCGCAGGACGAGCGAGAGATAGAGATTGCCGCGCGGGGATTCCCAAACGCGGCCTTGGCGGCCCCTGCCCGATTTCTGTTCGCGCGCCCAGACGAGCGTCAAATCCGGCGCACCCTCGCGCGCCATCGCCTTGGCCTCGTCGTTGGTGGAGCCCACGCTGTCATGCGCCGCCAGCCGGAACTCCGGCGGCAAGCGCACGCGATCGGCAACCGGCGCGATCAACCGCCGAACAGCGACGCGGCGGCGGTGGTCGCGGCCGCGACCAGCGGCCCGGGCAGCAGGAAGAACAGCAGCGTGAAGACCGACGAAACCGCCAGGATCGCCGTCGGACCGTTGCCTTCGGCCGCGTCGAACGCGGGTACCGGCTCGTCGAAATACATGATCTTGACGATGCGCAGATAGTAGAAGGCGCCCACGACCGAGGCGAGCACGCCGATCACGGCGAGCAGATAGAGGCCGGCCGACACCGCCGCGAGGAAGACATAGAGCTTGCCGAAGAACCCGGCGAGCGGCGGAATGCCGGCCATCGAGAACATGGCGATGCCCAAGCCCGCCGCCAGCATCGGCCGCGTGCGCGCGAGGCCCGCGAGATCGCCGATCGTTTCGACCATCTTGCCGTCGCGCTTCATCGACAGGATGACCGCGAAGGCGCCGAGATTCATCACGACGTAGATCGCCATATAGACGAGCACGCCGCGCACGCCCGTTTCGTCGCCGGCGGCAAGACCGACCAGCGCGTAGCCGACATGGCCGATGGAGCTGTAGGCCATCAGGCGCTTGATGCTGGTCTGCGCGATGGCGGCGAAGCTGCCGATCAGCATCGACAGGATGGCAATGAAGACGACAATCTGCCGCCAATCGCCGACGAGCGAGCCGAGCGGCTCGACCAGCACGCGCACCAGCAGCGCCATCGCGGCGAGCTTCGGAGCGGCCGCGAAGAACGCCGTCACGGGCGTGGGGGCCCCTTCGTAGACGTCGGGCGTCCACATATGGAACGGGGCGGCCGACACCTTGAAGGCCAAGGCGGCGGAGACGAACACGATGCCGAACACCACGCCGATCGGCGCCCCGCCCGCATGGTCGGTCATCACGCCGGCGATGGTTTCGAAATTCGTGGCGCCCGAGAATCCGTAGATCAGCGACGCGCCATAGAGCAGCATCCCCGACGACAGCGCGCCGAGCACGAAATACTTCAAGCCCGCTTCGGTCGCGCGCGGCGAATCGCGGCGGATCGAGGCGAGCACATAGAGCGACAGCGACTGAAGCTCGAGCCCCAGATAGAGCGAGATGAGGTCGTTGGCCGACACCATCATCGACATACCCAGGGCCGCGAAGATCATCAGCACCGGATATTCGAAGCGCGCGAAGCCTTCGCGGCGGTTGTAGTCGTCCGACAGCACGAGGGCCGCGGCCGTCGCCAGGAAGATCGCGACCTTGGCGAAGCCCGAAAACGCGTCGGCCACGAACATGCCCGACATCAGCGTCGTCCGGTCGGGCGATTGCGTGGCGGCCGCCAGCGCCGCGACCAGCAACGCGGCGATGGCGAGCGCATTGACCGTGCGCGTCGCGTCGCCCTTCGAGAACGCGCCGACCATCAACAGCGTCAGGCCCGATATGGCGAGGATCAGCTCGGGCAGCATCGGGGCGAGAAGAAAGTCGGTCATCGGGCGTTCTCCGCCGGCGCTTGGGCTTGCGTCGGCGCTTGGGTGTCGGCGTGGTTATGCGCGCCGCGATCGGCCTCGTAGCGATCGACGACCGCTTGGATCGTCGGCCCCATCATGTCGAGCACGGGCTTGGGCTGGATGCCGAGCCACAGCGTGGCGACGATCAGCGGCGCGAAGATCAGCTTCTCGCGCCATTCGAGATCGGGCATGTCCTTGAGGTCGTCGCGCACCAGCTTGCCGAAGATCACGCGGCGATAGAGATAGAGCATGTAGGCGGCCCCCAGGATCACGCCGGTCGAGGCGAGTGCGGCCGCGACGGTCGAGGTCTGGAAGGTGCCGGTCAGCACCAGGATTTCGCCCACGAACCCGGCCGTGCCCGGCAGACCGACGGCGCCCATGGTGAACACCATGAACACGGCCGCGTAGACCGGCATGCGATGGACGAGGCCGCCGTAACGTTTGATCTCGCGCGTGTGCAGACGGTCGTAGACGACGCCCACGCACAAGAACAGCGCGCCCGAGACCACGCCATGCGCGATCATCTGGAACATCGCGCCCTCGACGCCCTGGCGATTGCCCGCGAACAGGCCCAGCGTCACGAAGCCCATATGGGCGACCGACGAATAGGCGATCAGCTTCTTCATGTCCTCCTGCACCAGCGCAACGAGCGAGGTGTAGATGACCGCGACGATCGACAGCGCGAAGACGAGCGGCGTGAAATAGTCGCTCGCTTCCGGGAACATCGGCAGCGAGAAGCGGATCATGCCGTAGCCGCCCATCTTCAACAGCACGCCGGCCAGAATGACCGAGCCCGCCGTCGGCGCTTCGACGTGCGCGTCGGGCAGCCAGGTGTGCACGGGCCACATCGGCACCTTCACCGCGAAGGACGCGAAGAAGGCGAGCCACAGCCACATCTGCATCTGGCGCGGGAAGTCGTAGTCGAAAAGCTCGACGATATTCGTCGTCTCGGTCTGCCAATACATCGCCAGCATCGCGATCAGCATCAGCACCGAGCCGAGCAGCGTGTAGAGGAAGAACTTGAACGCCGAGTAGACGCGCCGCGCCCCGCCCCACACGCCGATGATCAGGAACATCGGGATCAGGACGGCTTCGAAGAAGACGTAGAACAGCACGAGGTCGAGCGCGATGAAGGTGCCGACCATGAAGGTCTCCAGCACCAGGAACGCGATCATGTATTCGCGCACGCGCTTTTCGACGTGCCAGGACGCGGCGATGCAGATCGGCGTCAGGAACGTCGACAGCAGCACGAAGGGTGCCGAAATGCCGTCGACACCGACGTGATAGCCGATCCCGTAGCCGGGGATCCAAACATGGCGCTCGACGAATTGGAAATCGGCGCTGGCGCGATCGAAGCCGAACCAGATCGGCAGCGACAGCACGAACACGACGAGCGACGTCCACAACGCCGCCCAGCGCGCGTTGCGGGCGACGGCTTCTTCGGTGCCGTTGAGCAGCAGGATGAACAGCGCCCCCGCGAGAGGCAGGAACGCGACGAGGGAAAGGATGGGCCAGTCGGTCATGATCTCAGCGGCCCGTCCGCAGAATGTACCAGGTGGCGAGAACCACGATGCCGATCAGCATCGCGAAGGCGTAGTGGTAGACGTAACCGGTCTGCAACTTGCCGGCGCGCTTGGCGACGATCAGCGTGCCCGCCGCGATCGCGTCGGGGCCCATGCCGTCGATCACCGTGCCGTCGCCGCGCTTCCACAGGAAGCGGCCGATGACGAAGGACGGACGCACGAACAGCGCGTTGTAGAGCTCGTCGAAATACCACTTGTTCAGCAGGAACTCGTAAAGGCCCTTGAAGTCCTTCGCGATCTGCTTGGGCTTCTCCGGGTTGCGGATATAGAGGCCGTAGGCGATGCCGATGCCGGTCAGGCCCACCGCGATCAGCAGCGGCGGGACCCAATGCGGGGCGTGATGCGCCGCTTCGATACCGTCATGCAGCGTGAAGATCGCCGTCCCCCAGAACGCTTCGCGGCCTTCGCCGACGAAGAAGTAATAGAGGCCCATGCCCGAGAACAGCGCGCCGAAGGCGAGCACGAACAGCGGGATCAGCATGACCATCGGCGATTCATGCGCGTGGTCGACAGCGTGATGATCCGTGTCCGGCGCCTTGTGGAAGGACATGAACAGCAAGCGCCAGGAATAGAAGGCGGTCATCGTGGCGGCGGCAAGGCCCAGCCAGAACGCGTATTGGCCGACACCCGTATGGACGCCGTAAGCGGCCTCCATAATGATGTCCTTCGAATAGAACCCGGCGAAGCCGATGTTCAACCCCGGAATGCCCATGCCGGCGAGCGCGAGCGAGCCGATCCACATCATCGCGTAGGTGATGCGGATCTTGGTCCACACCTGCCCGCCCATCTTGCGCATGTCCTGCTCGTGATGCAGGGCGTGGATGACCGAGCCCGCCGATAGGAACAGCAGCGCCTTGAAGAAGGCGTGGGTCGTGAGGTGGAACATCGCGGCCGGATAGGCCGACACGCCCGCCGCGAAGAACATGTAGCCGAGCTGCGAGCAGGTCGAATACGCGATCACGCGCTTGATGTCGTTCTGCACGAGGCCGACCGAGGCGGCGAACAACGCGGTCGAAGCGCCCACGATCGTGACGACCATCAGCGCGGTCGGCGCGTATTCGAACATCGGCGACAGGCGGCAGACCATGAACACGCCCGCGGTCACCATGGTGGCGGCGTGGATGAGGGCGGAGACCGGCGTGGGGCCTTCCATCGCGTCCGGCAGCCAGGTGTGCAGGAAGAGCTGCGCCGACTTGCCGCAAGCGCCGACGAACAGCAGCAGGCAGATGACGGTCAGCGCGTGGAATTCCTTGCCCAGGAATTCGAGCTTGGCTTCGGCGAATTGCGGCACGGCCGCGAAGATCGGATCGAACTGGACCGAGCCGAACAGCAGGAAGCAGGCGAAGATGCCGAGCGCAAAGCCGAAATCGCCCACGCGGTTGACGAGGAACGCCTTGATCGAGGCTTCGTTGGCGCTGTCCTTTTCGAACCAGAAGCCGATCAGCAGATAGGACGCGAGGCCCACGCCTTCCCAGCCGAAGAACATCTGGATGAAATTGTCGGCCGTCACCAGCATCAGCATGAAGAAGGTGAACAGCGACAGATACGCCATGAAGCGCGGGATCGACTTGTCCTCGGCCATGTAGCCGATGGAATAGAGATGCACCATCGACGAGACGATGGTGACGACGCACAGCATCGTCGCCGACAGCGCGTCGAATTTCAGCGCCCAGTTGGCGACGAAGGCGCCGCTTTCGATCCAGGTGAACAGCTCGACCGTGCGGGTCTGCCCCTGCACGCCGACCTGGTAGAAGATGACCAGCGAGAACAAGGCCGCGAGCATCACGCAGCCCGTGGTCACGTATTGGGCGACGCGTTCCTTGGTCGCGTGGGGCAGCGACGAGGCCATCGCCAGACCGGCGATCGCGAAACCGAGAAGCGGGAGAAGGACGGCGGCGGAGTACATGGCCCGGATCAGCCCTTCATCATGTTGATGTCGTCGACCTCGATCGTCCCGCGATTGCGGAAATAGACGACGAGGATCGCGAGCCCGATGGCGGCTTCGGCCGCCGCGACGGTCAGCACGAACAGCGCGAAGACCTGGCCGACCAGGTCGCCCAAATGCGTCGAGAACGCGACGAAGTTGATGTTCACCGCGAGCAGCATCAGTTCGATCGACATCAGGATGACGATGACGTTCTTCCGGTTCAGGAAGATGCCGAACACGCCCAGCGTGAACAGGATCGCCGCGACGGCGAGATAATGCGCGAGACCGATGGCCATCAGACGTCGACCCCCTTGCGGCTTTCGACCGAGACGACGGCCACACCTTCGGCGCGCGTGCGCGCGACCTGGCGGGCGATCGACTGGCGTTTGACGCCTTCGCGTTCGCGCAAGGTCAGGACGATCGCCCCGATCATCGCGACGAGAAGGATCAGGCCCGAAGCCTGGAACACGTAGACGTAATCGTCGTAGAGCACGAGGCCGAGCGCCTTCGTGTTGTGGATCTGCGACGGATCCGGGATCGGGAACGCCATCGCTTCGGGCAACGCCGGCGACACGGTCCAAGCGCCGACGACCAGAACGAGTTCGGCCACGAGCACGAGGCCGATCGCGGCCCCGATGGGCAGATAGGCGGCCGCCCCGCTGCGCAGCTTTTGGAAATCGACGTCGAGCATCATGACGACGAACATGAACAGCACCGCGACCGCGCCGACATAAACGACGACCAGCAGCATCGCCAGGAACTCGGCGCCCATCAGCACGAACAAGCCGGCCGCGTTGAAGAAGCACAGGATCAGGAACAGGACCGAGTGCACCGGATTGCGCGCCACCACGACCATGGTGGCAGCACCGATCAGCACGGCCGAGAACAGGTAGAAGACGATGGTCTGAAGCATCCCCTCGCCCTCAACGATACGGCGCGTCGGCCGCAAGATTGGCCGCGATTTCGGCCTCCCAGCGGTCGCCGTTCGCCAGCAATTTGGCTTTGTTGTACATCAGCTCTTCGCGCGTTTCGGTCGCGAACTCGAAGTTCGGACCTTCGACGATCGCATCCACCGGGCAGGCTTCCTGGCAGAAGCCGCAATAGATGCATTTCGTCATGTCGATGTCGTAGCGCGTCGTGCGGCGGCTGCCGTCGTCGCGCGGCTCGGCCTCGATCGTGATCGCCTGCGCGGGGCACACGGCTTCGCACAGCTTGCACGCGATGCAGCGTTCTTCGCCCGAGGCGTAGCGGCGCAGCGCGTGTTCGCCGCGGAAGCGCGGCGAGATCGGGCCCTTCTCGTAGGGGTAGTTCATCGTCACGGTCGGCTTGAAGAAATACTTCAAGGTCAGCGCCATGCCCGTGACGAGTTCGGACAGAAGCAGCGATTTCGCGGCGCGGTCGAGGCCGGTGGCCATTGTCTTTCTCCCCATCCCCTCAGCGCGGGACCCAGCCGGTGGCCATCAGCACACCGGCGGTCAGGATCACCCAGAACAGCGAGAACGGCAGGAACACCTTCCAGCCGAGACGCATGAGTTGGTCGTAGCGGTAGCGCGGCATCGTCGCGCGCACCCACAGGAACACGAACAGGCAGAACGCGACCTTCAGCGCGAACCAGATCGGGCCCGGCACCCAGTTGAAGGGCGCGATATCGACCGGCGGCAGCCAGCCACCCAGGAACAGGATCGACGTCATCCCGCTCATCAGGATCATCGCCGCGTATTCGCCCAAGAAGAACAGCGCGAAGCTCATCGACGAATATTCGACGAAGTAACCGGCGACGATTTCGGACTCGCCTTCGGGCAAGTCGAAGGGCGAGCGGTTCGTTTCGGCCAAGGCCGAGATGAAGAAGATGATGAACATCGGGAACAGCGGGATGGCGAACCACATGTTCTTCTGCGCCATCACGATGTCGGTCAGGTTCAGCGAGCCCACGCAGAGCAGCACGGTGATGATGACGAAGCCGATCGAGACTTCGTAGGACACCATCTGCGCGGCCGAGCGCATCGCGCCGAGGAAGGCGTATTTCGAGTTCGACGCCCAGCCGGCCATGATGATGCCGTAGACGCCCAGCGACGAGATGGCGAAGAGATAGAGGATGCCGACGTTCAGATCGGAGAGCACGATTCCGTAGTCGAACGGGATCACCGCCCAGGCCACGAGGCTGAGCAGGAACGTGACCATCGGCGCCATCATGAATACGAACCGGTTGGCGCCGGTCGGCACGATGGTTTCCTTCAGCAGCAGCTTCAAGCCGTCGGCGAAAGGCTGCAACAAGCCGAACGGGCCCACGACGTTCGGGCCTTTGCGCAGCTGCATGGCGCCGATGACCTTGCGCTCGGCGAGCGTCAGGAAGGCCACGCAAACCAGCAGCGGCACCACGATCGCGAGGATCTTCGCGATGATGATGGCGCCGGGGACGATCACGCCCCAGAGGAGATCGTTCTCAGCCATGCGTACCGGTCCGGGGCGCTTCGCCCTTCACGTAGACCCGGGTGCATTCGGCCATCGTCGCCGAGGCGCGGCTGATCGGGTCGGTCATGTAATAATTGTCGATCGGCGAGACGAACGCCGCCGGATCGACATTGCCCGCCTTGCCCAGCGCGCCGAGCGTGGCGGCCGGATGGGCGGTTTCGATTTCGGCGAACACGGGCGAAGCTTTCGCCAAGCGCGCGCGCAGTTGCGCAATCGTGTCGTAAGGCAGCTTGGCGCCCAGCGCGTCGGACAAGGCGCGCAGGATCTTCCAATCCTCCTTCGCTTCGCCCGGCGGGAACACGGCGATGCGCGCGTGCTGCGCGCGGCCTTCGACGTTCACATAGGTCGCGTTCTTCTCGGTATAGGCGGCACCCGGCAGAACCAGATCGGCGCGATGGGCACCCTTGTCGCCGTGATGGCCTTGATAGATGACGAAGGCCTTGCCGAGCTTCGACGTATCGATCTCGTCGGCCCCCAGCAGGTAGACGACATCGATCTCGCCCTTGCCCGCGCCCTCGACGATACCGGCGACGTCGCGCCCATTCGCACCCGGCACGAAGCCGAGTTCGAGGGCCCCCACGCGGCCCGCCGCGGTGTTCAGCACGTTGAAGCCATTCCAGCCGTCCTTGACCACACCGGCCTTGGCGGCGAGCTCGCCCGCCAGTGCGAGCACAGCGGCCCCGTCGGCGCGCGCGAGCGCCCCCATGCCGATGATCAGCATCGGCTTGGCCGCGTTCTTGAGCGTCTCGAAGAACGCGTTCTTGCCCGAAGCGACATCGGCGAGCGTCGTGGGCCCAGCACCGAGATATTCGTATTTGTAGCGCAGATCGAGCTGCGGCCCGATCGCGGCGATCTTCACGCCGCCAGCACGGTAGCGCTTGCGGATGCGCGCGTTCAGCACCGGGCTTTCCCAGCGCGGATTGGTGCCGATCAGCAGGATCGCGTCGGCATCTTCGATGCCTTGGACGGTCGAGTTGAACAGCCACGACGCGCGGTTCGCCGGATCGATCTTGGCGCCGTCTTGGCGGCAATCGAGATTGGCGACACCGAGCCCGGCGAGAATGTCCTTCAGCGCCGCGACCGACTCAGCGTCCACGAGATCGCCGGCGATAGCACCAATGCGCGACGCGTTCGTACCTTTCAGCTTCGCCGCAGCGGCGGTCAGCGCTTCGGCCCAGGACACGGGCTGGAGCTTGCCATCCTTGCGCAGATACGGACGATCCAAGCGCTGGCGCTTCAATCCGTCGACGGCGTGGCGCGACTTGTCGCCGATCCACTCCTCGTTCGTTTCCTCGTTCAAGCGCGGCAGAACGCGCAGCACTTCGCCGCCGCGCGCGTCCACGCGGATCGACGCGCCCAGCGCGTCGAACACGTCGATCGATTCCGTCTTGCGCAGTTCCCACGGCCGCGCCGTGAAGGCGTAGGGCTTCGACGTCAGCGCGCCGACCGGGCACAAATCGACGATATTGCCGGAGAGTTCGCTGGTCAGCGCCTTCTCGACATACGTGTCGATCTCCATGTGCTCGCCGCGGAACACGGCACCCAGTTCTTCGTTGCCCGCGACTTCGGTCGAGAAGCGCACGCAGCGCGTGCAATGGATGCAACGCGTCATGGTCGTCTTGACCAGCGGCCCGATTTCCTTGTCGGGCACGGCGCGCTTGTTCTCGTGATAGCGGCTGCTGTCCTTGCCGTAGGACATCGCCTGATCCTGCAAATCGCATTCGCCGCCCTGATCGCAGATCGGGCAGTCGAGCGGATGGTTGATCAGCAGGAATTCCATCACGCCGTTGCGGGCCTTCTTGACCAGCGGCGTGTCGGTCTTGATGACCTGACCTTCGGCGACCGGCATCGCGCAGGACGCGACGGGCTTCGGGCTCTTCTCCATCTCGACCAGGCACATGCGGCAATTGCCGGCGACCGACAGGCGCTCGTGATAGCAGAAGCGCGGCACTTCCTTGCCCGCGATCTCGCAGGCTTGGAGGACCGTGATGCCCGCGGGCACTTCGATCGTTTCGCCGTCGATGGTGACTTTCGGCATCGTTCGCTTCCCGTTACTCGGCGGCCTGGGCCGTGATCGCGGCCTTATAGTCGCGGATGCGCTGTTCCAAATGCGGGCGGAAATTGCGAATCAAGCCCTGCACGGGCCATGCGGCCGCGTCGCCCAGCGCGCAGATCGTGTGACCTTCGATCTGGCGGGTGACTTCCTCCAGCATGTCGATTTCCGACAGCTCGGCCTGGCCCTTCACCATGCGCTGCATGACGCGGTAGAGCCAGCCCGTGCCTTCGCGGCACGGCGTGCACTGGCCGCAGCTTTCGTGCATGTAGAAGCGAGACAGGCGCGCGATCGCCTTCACGATGTCGGTCGACTTGTCCATGACGATCACGGCGGCGGTGCCCAGGCCCGAGCGATGCTCGCGCAACGCGTCGAAATCCATCAACACCGTGTCGCAGATCGACTTGGGCAACGCCGGCACGGACGAGCCGCCCGGAATGACCGCGAGCAGATTGTCCCAGCCGCCACGCACGCCGCCGCAATGCTTCTCGAGCAATTCCTTCAGCGGAATGCTCATCGCTTCTTCGACCGTGCAGGGCTTGTTCACGTGGCCGGAGATGCAGAAGAGCTTCGTGCCCGAATTCTTGGGCCGGCCGATACCGGCGAACCACGCCGCACCACGACGGATGATCGTCGGCGCCACCGCGATGGATTCGACGTTGTTGACCGTCGTCGGGCAGCCATAGAGGCCGACACCCGCCGGGAACGGCGGCTTCAGGCGCGGCTGGCCCTTCTTGCCTTCCAGCGATTCGATCAGCGCGGTTTCTTCGCCGCAGATATAGGCGCCGGCACCGCGATGGACGAAGACGTCGAATTTCCAGCCCGAGCCGCACGCGTCGTCGCCAAGCAGCTTGGCGTCGTAAGCCTGCTGGACCGCGAGCTCGAGATGCGAGGCTTCGTTATAGAACTCGCCGCGCACATAGATGTAAGCGGCGTTCGCACCCATCGCGAAACCGGCGATCAGGCAGCCTTCGATCAGCTTATGCGGATCGTGGCGCAGGATCTCGCGATCCTTGCAGGTGCCGGGTTCGGATTCGTCGGCGTTGACGACCAGGTAATGCGGACGGCCATCCGATTTCTTCGGCATGAAGGACCATTTCATGCCGGTCGGGAAGCCCGCACCGCCGCGCCCGCGCAGGCCGGAATCCTGGATCTCCTTGATGATCCAGTCGCGGCCCTTGGCGAGAATGTCCTTCGTGCCGTCCCAATCGCCGCGCGCCATGGCGCCTTTCAGGCCCCAGTCGCCATCGGCATAGAGATTGGTGAAGATGCGATCCTTGTCCTGCAGCATCAATCTTCTCCAGCACCCGACTTGGCCGCGAACTCGGTCAGCGACGTGCGCCCGCCTTCGGGCATCGAATGCTGACGGCCCTTCATCGAGCCCTTCGGCGGCGGATTGCCCGCGCGCAGCGCATCGATCAGCTTTTCGGTCAGCGGACCGTCGAGATCTTCATAGAAATCGTCGTTCACCTGGATGACCGGCGCGTTGACGCACGCCCCCAGGCATTCGACTTCGCGCACCGTGAACTGGCCGTCGGCCGAATGCAGGAACGACGCGTCCTGCTGGCCCTTGATGGCGAGCTTGCGCTCGCACGCGGCCATCACTTCGTCGGAGCCGCGCAGCCAGCACGGCGTGGTCGTGCAGACTTGCAGGAACCACTTGCCGACGGGCGCGAGGTTGAACATCGAATAGAAGGTCGCGACCTCGTAGACGCGGATCGGCGCCATATCGAGCAGACCCGCGATGTAGTCCATCGCGGCGCGCGGCAGCCAATTATGGTGCTGGCGCTGGGCCAGATCGAGCAGCGGCAGCACGGCGCTGGCCTGACGGCCCGGCGGGTACTTGGCGATGATGCGTTGCGCGCGCGCCAGATACTCGGGCGCGAAAACGAAGCTCGCCGGCTGTTCGACATGAGAGTGGTTTGCGCCGCTCATCGATCGACTTCTCCGAACACGATGTCGAGCGAACCGATGATCGCGACGACGTCGGCCAACATGTGGCCCTTGGCCAGGAAATCCATCGCCTGCAGGAACGCGAAACCGGGTGCGCGGATCTTGCAGCGATAGGGTTTGTTCGTGCCGTCGGCGACGAGAAACACGCCGAACTCGCCCTTGGGCGCTTCGACGGCGGTGTAGGTCTCGCCCGCGGGCACGTGATAGCCCTCGGTGTAGAGCTTGAAGTGATGGATGAGCGCTTCCATCGAGCGCTTCATCTCGCCGCGCGTGGGCGGCGTCACCTTGCGGTCCGGGCCCTTCACGGGACCCGAGGGCATCTTCTCCAGGCACTGCTTCATGATCCGCAGCGACTGGCGCATTTCCTCCATCCGGCACAGATAGCGATCGTAGCAATCGCCGTTCTTGCCGATGGGCACGTCGAATTCCATCTGGTCGTAGGCGTCGTAGGGCTGCGACTTGCGCAGATCCCACGGAATGCCCGAGCCGCGCACCATCGGCCCCGAGAAGCCCCAGGCCAGCGCATCATCCTTCGACACGACGCCGATATCGACCGTGCGCTGCTTGAAGATGCGGTTTTCGGTCAGCAGCGTTTCGATATCGTCGAGGATCTTCGGGAAATGCTCGACGAACTTCATCATGTCGTCGGCGAGCCCCGCGGGCATGTCTTGCGACACGCCGCCCGGACGGAAATACGCCGCGTGCAAGCGCGCGCCGCACACGCGCTCGTAGAACTCCATCAGCGTCTCGCGCTCCTCGAAGCCCCACAGAAGCGGCGTCATCGCGCCGACGTCGAGGGCGAAGGTCGTGACGTTGAGGATGTGATTGAGGATGCGGCCGATCTCGGCGTAGAGCACGCGGATATATTGCGCGCGCGCCGGCGCCTGGATGCCGAGGAGCTTTTCCACCGCCAGCGCGTAGGCGTGCTCCTGGTTCATCGGCGAGACGTAATCGAGGCGGTCGAAATACGGCACCGCCTGGAGATACGTCTTGTACTCGATGAGTTTCTCGGTCCCCCGGTGCAACAGCCCGATATGCGGATCGGCGCGCTCGATCACCTCGCCGTCCATTTCGAGCACGAGGCGCAACACGCCGTGCGCGGCCGGATGCTGCGGCCCGAAATTGAGCGAATAGTTCTTGATCTTGACCTGACCGGCGGCGTGATCCGGATCGGTCGCGGCGATGGCGGTGGCGGCGGGTTCGGCCATGATTACTGTCCCTTCGCCTTCTCGTCGCCCGGCAGCGGCGGCTTGGGCTCGCCGAGCTGATTGAGGCCCAGGCCTTCCCACGGCGACATGAAATCGAAGCTGCGGAAATCCTGCGTCAGCTTCACGCGTTCGTAGACCACGCGGCGCTGTTCGGCGTCGTAGCGCACTTCGACATGGCCCGTGAGCGGGAAGTCCTTGCGCAGCGGATGTCCTTCGAAACCGTAATCGGTGAGAATGCGGCGCAGATCGGGATGGTCGGCGAAGAACACACCGTACATGTCCCAGGTCTCGCGCTCGAACCAGCCCGCCGACGGGAACACGCCCGTCGCCGAGGGCACCGGCGTGTTTTCGTCGGTCGTCAGCTTCACGCGCACGCGCCGGTTATGGCGCATCGACAGAAGATTGTAGACGACCTCGAAACGCTCGGCCTTCGCCGGCCAATCGACGCCGCACACGTCCATCAACGCGCCGAACTTGCACGCTTCGTCGTCGCGCAGATACGTCAGCACGCGCACGATGGCGTCGCGGCGCACGATCAGCGCCAGCTCGCCCTTCGCGATCTCGTGACCGATCAGATCGGCGCCCAAAGCGCCCGCGATCCGCTCGGCCAGGGGCTGAAGCCCCTCGTCCACCCACTCGGCCATGAAGTACCGGCTCCCAAAAACCCGAACTAGCGCAGGATGGAGGTCGTGCGCTTGATCTTCTTCTGAAGCTGCAGAATTCCGTAAAGCAGCGCCTCGGCGGTCGGCGGACAGCCGGGCACGTAGATGTCGACCGGCACGATCCGGTCGCAGCCGCGCACCACCGAGTAGCTGTAGTGGTAGTAGCCGCCGCCATTGGCGCAGCTGCCCATCGACAGCACCCAGCGCGGCTCGGCCATCTGGTCGTAGACCTTGCGCAGAGCGGGCGCCATTTTGTTGGTCAGCGTGCCCGCGACGATCATCACGTCGGATTGACGCGGGCTCGGCCGGAACACCAGACCGAAACGGTCGAGGTCGTAGCGGCTGGCGGCCGTGTGCATCATCTCGACCGCGCAGCACGCCAAGCCGAACGTCATCGGCCACAGCGAGCCGGTGCGCGCCCAGGCGACCAGCTTGTCGAGCTGGGCGATGACGAAGCCCTTCTCGGTCAGCTCGTCCGTCGCGGCCTTGAGCAGCGCGTCTTGCGCGGCACCCGGCGCTAGCGGCGCGCCGGCGCCCGGAATCTGGATCACTCCCATTCGAGCGCTCCCTTGCGCCATTCATAGGCGAAGCCGATCGTCAGCACGCCGAGGAACACGACCATCGACCAGAAGCCGAACATGCCGATCTCGCCCAGGGCCACGGCCCAGGGGAAGAGGAACGCGACTTCCAGGTCGAAGATGATGAAAAGGATGGCCACGAGATAGAAGCGCACGTCGAACTTGCGGCGCGCATCCTCGAAGGCTTCGAATCCGCATTCGTAAGCGGAGAGTTTTTCGGCGTCGGGGCGTTGGCGGCCGGCGACCAGCGAGGCCAGGACCATCACGACCGACAAACCGATCGCAAGGCCCAAGAACAGCAATATCGGGAGGTACTCCCGCAATAGCTCGGTGTTCGCGTCCATGCTCCCCTCGACTTCCCGAACGACGCGACGATACGCCGAACGACAGCCACCGTATAGGCCATCGCGGTCAATCTTGCCAATAGATTAGGGCACCGCACACAAGCCTGTGACGCGGTGCAGCAACCTATCGAAATGGTAGGAGATAAGTCCTTCGGCGGAGTGGCGCGAGCGACGGGACTTGAACCCGCGGCCTCCGGCGTGACAGGCCGGCGCTCTAACCAACTGAGCTACGCCCGCATACCGGACTCCGCTCGAAGGACGGCGGTGTGTACAGCCCCACCCAGGCCCCGTCAAGCGTTGCGGGTTAAGTCCGTCAAAATCTTCGCTTACTCGCCCGCCGCGCGGGTTTTGGCCTTGCCGCGCGGGCCAAGCCAAACGCCCGGTCACTCGGAACAGAATACAGAAAATTGTACGGGTTCCGCCTATCGGTTCACCCGAAAGACCGACACATACCCGTCAACGCTGATCGCGATCCGGGCGCCGTCAGGACTGAAAGCGACATTGGAGATGAGCGAGTCGTTCGCCCGAATCGTTTCGATCTCCTCAAGATCGCGATCAAGGAACGAAAGCGTTCGTCCATTCGCGAAGGCGATCAAGCCGTCGCGGTCGGAAATAGAAACCCGAGACCAACGCCCCCACCCCCGTCGCGCGCCCAGAAATGTGCCGCTATCCAGATCGAAAGACATCACGGCGCTGTCGTTATCGCCAAACGACACAGCGACGACGGCCCGCTTCCCATCTGCCATCAGAGCGCCACTCCACAATTCTGGGGCATAAAAGTTAGTCGGCATGCGCCGAAACAGGACACTTTGCCGCTCCGCCTCGTTTAATTTCTCATCAAGCGCCATCGACGGAAGTTTGCGCGACCGTTCTCGAATTGAGGTTTCGTCAATCGGAACAGACCAAAGCTCGCGCGCCAATTCGTAGTCCCAGAGCAACAGGCGACCCTGGGCGCCGCCGCTCGGAAGGAAAAGCAACAACCTTGGGCGTGAGCTGTCCCCGGCCAAGATAATCGGCAGATTATCGGGCATCACGATTGGCGTCGGACGCCCCGCGACAGCATCAAATCTCAGACTCGCAAAAGCGACGCTCGTCCCTTGCCGCGTGGACGCGCTCCCAAGCCAAACATTGAGCCCGTCAACGAGCACAAACTCGTTGGCGATCGCGTAGTTGCCATCAAGCTCAACGATGCGGTTCGAAAGATTTCCAACCGCACGATTCGCCGCATTCTGTCTGCCGCGCGAATCATTCGGCGCGAACAACCAATGGCCGTTCGGCAACGCGGCAAGGATCGGGCCGTACTCGAATGGTAGATCAAAATGCCGGGACGGCTCACCGGCGAAGTTGAACAGCGAGTTTCGGAGCCCTTTGCTGGCGGCGAGCGTGCGGCCATCGAGCGACCAGCGCAAACTTCCACCGGCGAACTGCATTTCAAATTTCCCAAGCCGCGTCGTGCCGCTCGCGCTTTTCGGAATAAGCTGCGAAAGAAAAAAACTCGACGGCTTGGACCGCTCTCTGAACTGGCTCGGAATACGTTCGACACCGTCGATCCCGCGCGCGATCAGATCGCGTTGAAACCCGCCGATCATGTGAAGGAGCGTGCCCTCCTCCGACGTGGCAAGTAACTCGCGTGCCGAAGCGCCGGCTTCGTCGAGGCGGCCGGAACGGCGCAGCAATTCGGTGCGCAAAGCGCGCAATATGGCTTGCTCGTCGGGGTTTCGCCCCCGCTCAAGAAGGGCTGGAAATCTTTCCAGCAACGCAGCCGCATATCGCTTGTAGTCGACGGGATCGATGTTCGCGCGCGTCGCTTTCAGCAGCGCGCTGGCAACATCCTCCAGCGACGCACCGGTCTGCGCCAAGATGTAAGCCATCCGAAAATGCGGCGTATCGCGGCGCAGGGCCTGAAACGATTCGGACAAAATGAGCGGCCGCAATCGCTCCAACTCTTCGTGATCGAAGCTGTCTTTATAGAAGACGAAGCCGTTCGTCGGACATGAGGCGCGCACCCAGAACGGCGACCGGGAGAAATATGGCTCCAGATCGAGTCCGTTATCGAGCGATCCCGGTGAACCAACTAAGAAACTGCGAAACTCCGTGCCGTCGTAAGGGCACGTCCATTTCTGTTCGACCGCCGGCGACAGCGCCGATGCCGCGCTAACGAATAGCCCGACACCCGCCAATGCGAGAAATGCGGCCAGCCGAATCATACGGCCTCCTAGGATATATAAATATAATAGATAACATTACGCTGAAATTGAGGCAATCGACGCTCGGCCCTGGCGCCCCGCGAAAAGCGCGGCGCGGCCTACCCGGCTGCGCGCGATTTCGCCTCGGGAAACAGCCCCAGCAGCCCGTCGCGCGTGGCCGCACAGACGCCGCGCTCGGTAATCAATGCGGTCACGAGTCGCGCGGGCGTCACGTCGAACGCGTCGTTGCGCGCAGGACTACCCGGGGCCGCGATATCGACCTCGACCACGCTGCCGTCGGCGAGCCGCCCGGCGATGCGCGTGACCTCCAACGACGAGCGTTCCTCGATCGGGATTTCCTTAACGCCGTCCACGACCGTCCAATCGATCGTCGGACTCGGCAAGGCGACATAGAACGGCACGCCGTTATCGTGTGCTGCCAGCGCCTTCAGATACGTGCCGATCTTGTTGCACACGTCGCCGCGCGCGGTGACCCGATCGGTGCCGACGATGCAAAGATCGACGAGACCGTGCTGCATCAAATGGCCGCCCGAATTGTCGGCGACGATGTGATGCGGCACGCCGTGGCGGCCGAGTTCGAACGCGGTGAGCGAGGCGCCCTGATTGCGCGGCCGGGTTTCGTCGACCCACACATGCACGGGAATGCCCTTGTCGAACGCTTTGTAGATCGGCGCGATCGCCGTGCCCCAATCGACGGTCGCGAGCCAGCCGGCGTTGCAATGGGTCAGGATGTTGACCACACCCTTCCCGCCCTTCTTCGCCCACGCCGCTTCGATCAGCTTCAAACCCTGATCGCCGATGGCTTCGCAGATCGAAACGTCCTCGTCGCAAATCCCGGCCGCAAGCGCCCAGGCGAGCTTGGCGCGCGCGGGCGGCGCCAGCGGCGCCACGGCGCTCCGCACGCGATCGAGCGCCCAGCGCAGATTGATCGCCGTGGGGCGTGTGGCGGCCAGCTTGTCGTAAGCGGCATTCATCGCGCCGTCGGATGGATCGGCGGCCAACGCGATCGCCATGCCGTAGGCGGCCGTGGCACCGATCAACGGGGCGCCACGCACGATCATCGCTTTGATCGCGTGGGCGGCCTCGTCGAGTGTCGCGAGGCGCTTGGTTTCGAATTTATGGGGCAGCTTGGTTTGGTCGATCACCTCGACCGCGACGGCGCCGTCGGCAGCCGGCCAAATCGTTCGGTAATGCTTGCCGTCGATCTTCATCGAACCCCACCTCGTTGCGGCCGGTGGTGGGCGGTGAGGGGATCGAACCCCCGACCCTCTCGGTGTAAACGAGACGCTCTCCCGCTGAGCTAACCGCCCTTCCCGGCAGGAAGGTTGTGGCTTAGTTCAGCCCGTCCCTCAAGTGTTTGCCCGCTTTGAATTTGGGCGCGCGCGTCGAGGCGAGGCGGATCGCTTCGCCGGTACGCGGGTTGCGGCCTTGGCAGGCCTTGCGCTGGGACACGTAGAACGTGCCGAAGCCGAACAGCTTCACTTCCCCGCCCTTGCGCAATTGCCGCGCGATCGTTTCGAACGCGGCGTCGAGAGCGGCGGATGCCTGATCCTTGCTCAATTCGGTTTCCGCCGCGACGGCGGCGATCAGATCGTTCTTATTCAAGGCCCCGGCCCCGCTCGGTTGTGCGGACCGTTCTTGGCAAAGCGAAGCGCCCGCGTCAATCACGTCGAATCCGATTTCCACCTTGACAACGTCCGATAAGCGAACGGCCGGCTGGGTTATCCCCAGCCGGCCGCTTTTATCCACTTGGATGCGGATATTTTCAGTGCGTGCGCAGACCCGTCGTCGCGTCGTCGGTGCCCGTTTTCGCGGGCACCGCTTCGATGTCGGGTTCCTTCCACTCGATCGCCTTGAGCGGTTCGGTCAACGCGCGTGCGAGCACTTCGTCGACCGTGGACACTGGGATGATGTCGAGCCCCTTGCGGGCGTTCTCGGGGATCTCGACGAGGTCCTTCTCGTTGTCCTTCGGGATCAAGACGGTCTTGATGCCCGCGTGCAACGCGGCCAGCAGCTTCTCCTTCAAGCCGCCGATCGGCAACACGCGGCCACGCAGCGTGATCTCGCCGGTCATCGCCACGTCCTTGCGCACGGCGATGCCCGTGAGCACGGAGACGATGCCCGTGACCATACCGACACCGGCCGACGGGCCGTCCTTGGGTGTCGCACCCTCGGGCACGTGGATATGGATGTCGCGCTTGTCGAACAGCGGCGGCTTGATGCCGAAGCTGGTCGCGCGGCTGCGGACGTAAGCCGCCGCGGCCTGCACCGATTCCTGCATCACGTCGCCGAGCTTGCCGGTGATCGTCATCTTGCCCTTGCCGGGCGAGAGAACGGCTTCGATCGTCAGCACTTCGCCGCCGACTTCCGTCCAGGCGAGACCGTTGACCAAGCCCACGCGATCCTCGAGCTCGACTTCGCCCCAGCGGAATTTCTTCACGCCGGCGAATTTCTCGAGGTTCTTGGGGCTAACCTTCACCGACTTGATGCCGTCGACCAGGATCGTCTTCACCGCCTTGCGCGCCAGGCCCGCGATTTCGCGTTCCAAGCTGCGCACGCCCGCTTCGCGGGTGTAGAAGCGGATCAGGTCGCGCAAGCCTTCGTCGGTGATCGACCACTCGCCCTTCTTGAGCCCGTGCATTTCCTCCTGCTTCGGGATCAGGTGGCGGCGCGCGATCTCGGCCTTCTCCTCCTCGGTGTAACCCGACAGGCGGATGATCTCCATGCGGTCCAGCAGCGGCTGGGGCATGCGCAGCGTGTTCGCCGTCGTCACGAACATCACGTCCGACAGGTCGTAATCGACCTCCAGGTAATGGTCGTTGAACGTCGAATTCTGTTCGGGATCGAGCACTTCGAGCAGCGCCGACGCGGGGTCGCCGCGCCAATCGGCACCCAGCTTGTCGATCTCGTCGAGCAGGAAGAAGGGATTCGAGGACTTCGCCTTCTTCATGCCCTGGATGATCTTGCCGGGCATCGAACCGATATAGGTCCGGCGATGGCCGCGGATTTCCGCCTCGTCACGCACGCCGCCGAGCGACACGCGCACGAAGTTGCGGCCCGTCGCCTTCGCGATGGACTTGCCCAGCGACGTCTTGCCCACGCCGGGCGGGCCGACGAGGCACAGGATGGGCCCGCGCAGCTTCACCGTGCGCTCCTGCACGGCCAAGTACTCGATGATGCGTTCCTTGACCTTGTCCAGGCCGTAATGGTCCGCGTCGAGAACCTTGGCGGCGTTCTTCACGTCGCGCTTGATCTTGGTGCGCTTCTTCCACGGGATCGTCAGGATCCAGTCGAGATAGTTGCGCACCACCGTGGCTTCGGCCGACATCGGGCTCATGGAGCGCAGCTTCTTCAGCTCCGCCATCGCCTTGTCGCGCGCGTCCTTGGAGAGCTTGGTCTTCTTGATCCGCTCTTCGAGCTCCGACGCCTCGTCCTTGCCGTCGTCCTGCTCGCCCAGTTCCTTCTGGATCGCCTTGAGCTGTTCGTTCAGATAGTACTCGCGCTGCGTTTTCTCCATCTGCCGCTTGACGCGGTTCCGGATGCGCTTTTCCACCTGCAGGACGCCGATCTCGCCTTCCATCGCGCCGTAGATCTTCTCCAGGCGCTGGGAGACGGTGTCGATGTCCAGAAGCTCCTGCTTCTCGGCGATCTTCAGCGCCAGATGCGACGCGATCGTGTCCGCGAGCTTGCCCGGCTCGTCGATCTGATTGACCGACACCAGCACTTCGGGCGGGATCTTGCGGTTGAGCTTGATGTATTGCTCGAACTGGCCGACGGCCGTGCGCACGAGCGCTTCCATCTCCGCCGCCGGGCCCGTCTTGTCGGGCATCGCTTCGGCGTAGGCTTGGAAGAAATTCGGGTTCTCGACCCATTTGGACACGCGCGCGCGCGTGCCGCCTTCGACCAGCACCTTCACCGTGCCGTCGGGCAGCTTCAACAGCTGAAGCACCGTGCCGATCGTCCCGACTTCGTAGATGTCGTCGGGCTGCGGATCGTCCTGCGCCGCGTTCTTCTGGGCGACGAGCAGGATCTGCTTGTCGTCCTTCATCACGTCTTCGAGCGCGCGGACCGATTTTTCGCGGCCGACGAACAACGGCACGATCATGTGCGGGAACACGACGATGTCGCGCAACGGCAGTACCGGATAGAGCGTCCCGCTTGTGCTTTCCATGAAACCCGTAACTCCTGAAAGAAGCCCGCTTTCGGCCATCCCCCGCTGACGAGCGAACGGCGCTAGCGTCTTCGACGACGATAAAAGCATCCTGAAGCGGATGCCCACGGAAGGAAAGTTGGGCCCGAAGCGGCCGGGGATCAAGCCCGACTCGCCAAAGGGCCGGCGGCGCGCCTTCTAAGGGCGCGCCGCCCTACGCCTTGGGCTTACGCCGAAGCGCCGCCGACTTGCTGGGGCATGGCGCGATCGCCGTGCACTTGCAAGGGCTTGGCGCGGCCTTCGACGACCTCGCCATTGATTACGACTTCTTCGATGCCGGCCATGCCGGGCAGATCGAACATCGTGTCGAGCAGGATGCCTTCCATGATGGAACGCAAGCCGCGCGCGCCGGTTTTGCGCTGGATCGCCTTGCGCGAGATCGCGCGCAACGCGTCTTCCGCGAAGCTGAGCTTGATCCCTTCCATCTCGAACAGGCGCTGATACTGCTTCACCAACGCATTCTTGGGCTTTTGCAGAATGTCGATCAGCGCGTCTTCCGACAGGTCGGACAGCGTGGCGACGACCGGCAGACGGCCGATGAATTCCGGGATCAGGCCGAAGCGCAGCAGATCTTCGGGCTCGACCTCGCGCAGGATGTGGCCGGCGGTGCGTTCCTCGGGCCCGCGCACATCGGCGCCGAAACCGATCGACGTGCCGCGCGAGCGCTGCGCGATGATCTTTTCGAGACCCGCGAACGCGCCGCCGCAGATGAACAGGATGTTGGTCGTATCGACCTGCAGGAATTCCTGCTGCGGATGCTTGCGCCCGCCTTGCGGCGGCACGGAGGCGATCGTGCCTTCCATGATCTTGAGCAGTGCCTGCTGCACGCCTTCGCCCGACACGTCGCGCGTGATCGACGGGTTTTCGGATTTGCGGCTGATCTTGTCGACTTCGTCGATATAGACGATGCCGCGCTGCGCGCGCTCGACGTTGTAGTCGGCGGCTTGCAGCAAACGCAGGATGATGTTCTCGACGTCCTCGCCCACGTAACCGGCTTCGGTCAGCGTGGTGGCGTCGGCCATCGTGAAGGGCACGTCGATGATGCGCGCCAGCGTTTGCGCCAGCAGCGTCTTGCCGCAGCCCGTGGGGCCGACGAGCATGATGTTCGACTTGGCGATCTCGACTTCCGCACCCTTCCCGCCATGGGCGAGGCGCTTATAGTGATTATGCACGGCCACCGACAGCACGCGCTTGGCGTGCTCCTGCCCGATCACGTAATCGTCGAGAACGGTGCAGATGTCCTTCGGCGTGGGCACGCCGTCGCGCGACTTCACGAGGGTGGTCTTGTGCTCCTCGCGAATGATGTCCATGCACAACTCGACGCATTCGTCGCAGATGAATACGGTCGGGCCCGCGATCAGCTTGCGGACCTCGTGCTGGCTCTTGCCGCAGAACGAGCAGTACAGCGTGTTCTTGGAATCGCCCGAGGACTTGTTCATCGGTTCTCCGTCAGACCCGGCGCCCGAATTCGGACTCCGGTATTGCGGGGATGTTAGCCCCGCGATGGCCTTGCAGCAACAATACCACCCGGGCGAACCGAGCGGGAACGAGATGCGTTAACCCTACCGGTTACGCGGCTTTGCTGCCCTCGTCGGCGCGCGGCGGGCGCTGAACGACGACTTCGTCGATCAGGCCGAAGGCCTTCGCCTCCTCGGGGTTCATGAAGCGGTCGCGCTCCAGCGCCTGCTCGATCGCTTCGAGCGGCTGGCCGGTATGCTTCACGTAGATCTCGTTCAGGCGCTTGCGCAGGCTGAGGATTTCGCGCGCCTGGATTTCGATGTCGGTCGCCTGGCCCTGGGCGCCGCCCGACGGCTGGTGGACCATGATGCGCGAATTGGGCAGCGAGAAACGCTTGCCCTTGGCGCCGGCGGCGAGCAACAGCGAGCCCATCGACGACGCCTGGCCGATGCACACGGTCGCCACGTCCGGGCGGATATATTGCATCGTATCGTACATCGCGAGACCCGACGTCACCACGCCGCCCGGCGAGTTGATGTAGAGCGAGATGTCCTTTTTCGGATTCTCGCTTTCCAAGAACAGCAGCTGCGCGCAGATCAGGCTGGCGATGCCGTCGTTGACGGGGCCGACCAAGAAAATGATCCGCTCCTTCAACAGGCGCGAGTAGATGTCGAAGGCGCGCTCGCCACGCGCGGTCTGTTCGATGACCATCGGCACGAGGGCGTTCATCTGCACGTCGATCGACATTGGGTAGCTCCTGGAGGCTTGGCGGCGGCCCGAAACGAAAAGGGCCTTCGGAACCATTTAGGTCCGAAAGCCCCCTTCGATCAAGAGATGGGAAAAAAGAAGCCGGATCAGGCGGCTTCGTCTTCCTTGAACAGTTCCTCGACGGTAACCGGCTTATCGGTGACCTTGGCGAGTTCGAGGATGAAATCGACGACCTTCTCCTCGAAAATCGGCGCGCGCAGCTGGGCGAGCAATTCCGGATTCGAGCGATAGAACTCGACGACCTGGCGTTCCTGGCCGGGGAAGCGGCGGACCTGTTCGCCCAGCGCCCGGTTCACTTCGTCCTGCGTGACCTGGACGTCGTTGGCGCGGCCGACTTCGGCGAGCAGCAGGCCCAAACGCACGCGGCGCAGGGCGATCGCCTTGTACTCGTCCTTCAACTGGTCGTCGGTCTTGCCCTTGTGCTCCGGGTCTTCGACGCCGCGCTTGCGGTCGGCTTCGACCTGGCCCCAGATCTGCTGGAATTCCATTTCGAGCATGCCGGGCGGCACTTCGAAGCTGTGCGCGTCCGACAGCTTGTCGAGCAACGCGCGCTTCACCTTGGCGCGCGCGGCGCGCTGGTAGTCGCGCGCGAGCTGGTCCTTCACGACCTTCTTGACGGTTTCCAGATCCTCGAAGCCGAGGCCCTTGGCGAATTCGTCGTCGATCGTCACGGGCAGCGGCTCGCGCAGCTCCTTGATCTCGACCTTGAAGGTCGCCTGCTTGCCGGCGAGCTTCTCCGAACCGTATTCGGCCGGGAACGTGACGTTCACGTCGACCTTGTCGCCGGCCTTCTTGCCGACGAGCTGGGCTTCGAAGCCCGGGATGAACTGGTTGGAGCCGAGTTCGAGGGGATGGTCGTTGCCCTTCCCGCCCGGGAAGGCTTCGCCGTCCATGAAGCCTTCGAAATCGATCACGGCCGTGTCGCCGAGCTTGGCTTCGCGCGCCGCTTCGACCTTCTGGGTCTTGCGCTGCGAGGTCGCGAGGCTGTCGAGCGCCTTGGCGATTTCCGCGTCGCCCGGCTCGGCCTTCGGACGCTCCAGATCGATCGTCTTGAAATCGACCGGCACGATTTCCGGCAGCACTTCCAGCGACACCGTGTATTCGAGATCCTTGCCCTCGTCGAACGAGGTCACTTCGATCTTCGGCTGCATCGCGGGCTTCAGGTTGCGCTCGAGCAGCGCCTGGCTCGTCGTGTCCTGCACCGCGCGCTGGAGCACGTCGCCCATCACCGACTGGCCGAAGCGCTTCTTGATGACGCCCTTGGGCGCCTTGCCCGGGCGAAAGCCGGGAAGATTCGCCTTCTTGGCGACTTCGTCGAGTTCGACGTCGATCTTCTGGGCGATGTCGGCGGCCGAAACGACGACCTTGTAGCCGCGCTTGAGACCTTCGTTGAGCGTTTCGGTGACTTGCATGGAATGAAAACTCGTTTGTCGTTGGGGCGCCGGAGGATCGATCGCGCGGGCGAGGCTGGTGCGGGCGGAGGGACTTGAACCCCCACGACTTTCGTCACAAGAACCTAAATCTTGCGCGTCTACCAGTTTCGCCACGCCCGCTTGTCGCCGGATTTGGTCCCGGCGTCGAACCCCAGCGGCGTTCGGGCGCTTCTCCTACCCGGGCCCCCTATTTCCGTCAACCCGGCGCGCGACGGCATCAAACCCTGTAACATTAGACGATCAGATTTTGGGGTATCAAAAAACGCATGCCGCAGCGCAATATCAGGTGCCGTTTTGCAGATCTACTTCGCCAGACCGTAAAATTTACTTTTCCATACAAGCTCTTAACTCACGCGTAACTCACGCGCAAAATCTCGAATTCGATAAATATGTCAATGCCATGAAAGGACTGAATACGAGGTTTGGCATACAAATGCGCTGTCATGATGTTACAGGAATCGAGCGCCTTTGCTAAAATTTTTAGCAGAATGTCGGGAAATTCCCTCCTGACATACCGGCAGAAGACCGGTCGCTGGGAGTCCAAGCAATGTCGAATTCGATTAACACCAATGTCGGCGCCCTCGTCGCCCTCGCTTCGCTGCGCACCACGCAATCGGCCCTGTCCGTCGCCTCCAAGCAGGTGCAGACCGGTTATCGCGTGTCCGATGCGCAAGACGACGCCTCCACCTTCTCGGTTGCCCAGGGCATCCGCGGCAACCTCCAGGCCTTCCAGGCCGTGCAGGGCTCGCTCGCGAACGGCGTGGGTCTCGGCACCGTCACGCAAGCGGCACTGACCAACATCTCCAACCTGGTCGGTAACCTCCAGGCCAAGATCACGCAGCTCGCCGACGGTTCGATCGGCAACTCGCAACGTACGATCTACGCCGCCGACTTCAGCGCGATGACGAACCAGATTTCGAACTTCATCGCGCAGGCCAGCTACAACGGCGTGAACTTGCTGTCG